>Ga0190349_1000051_pt1 | contig 44215 bp, 39 predicted proteins | sample 48721378_MG_FD_179798 | JGI IMG/M metagenome (GOLD analysis project Ga0190349, IMG submission 179798) | Hydrothermal vent microbial mat bacterial communities from Southern Trench, Guaymas Basin, Mexico - 4872-13-7-8_MG | ecosystem: Environmental > Aquatic > Marine > Hydrothermal vents >...
GCCTATACATTGGAGATTACAGTTTTTAGTTGGACTTATGGTCACAAAGCCAGGCGGCTTAAAGCCATATTTTTCTTGAAATGCTTTTATTTTATCATCGCTTTTCCAGTAAATATTTTTGAACGAATTCAGAAATTTTGTCCAAACTTCCTTGGAAATCTGCCCGCTCCTTAAGCCTCTATCAATGGCATACATCATGTTGCGGGCCATATAAAATTTATCTTCCTGTACCTTACGGGGAAATTTTTCCTTATCCCTTTCTAAGTATTCTTTGTATAACTTCTTTTGGATTCTATTAATTAACAATTTACGGGGAAGACTGTAAGCAAGAGATGAAATCGGAATTCCTTTCACGGGACTTTTTAAATTATTGTTCTTTTTCCTCATTTTTCCCTCCTTTATCAACTAAAATATTGGACTATTTTAGTTTTATATTCGGTCTTCCTAAAAAAAAATTTATCTTCTTAATATGCCTTTAAACAAAACCTCCAACAGCTTTTCAACATTCCTTTCTAATTCAGGAACAGGAACCTTTTCTGACCAGGGGTATTCAAGCCCCTTTAAAGCAGCCAGGATGACAAAAGCTGTCAATTTGATATCACGGATTATAAATATTTTCTTCTCAATCCCTTCTTTAAGGATCTTTTTGACAATTTCTATTTCTCGGTTAAAATCCCTCCCTCTTATCTTCTCGATAAAATCATGGCGCTTTAAGAATTCATCCTTAAGGGCACTATAAATATTGGCCAGTTCATTTAAATACTTCAGTCTGGTTAGAACAAAAGCTTTGAGTTTTTTCTGGGGAGTTTTTTCCTTATCAATAGCTTCATTTATCTTCTCGTTTAAAATATTGCTCTCTTTTTCCACTACTTCCTTATAAATATCTTCTTTGCCTTTAAAATAATGATAAATAGTTGCCTTACCCATGCTGGCTGCTTTGGCTATCTCATCTACAGTCGTTTTAACAAAGCCAAAACGGGCAAAAAGCTCTTGGGCGGCGCCGATAATATTTAACTTTTTCTTTTTTTCCATTTTATCTTCAAGAACAGAATATTCGACCATATTGGTTTTTTGTTCTAAATATAGAATAAATAAAAAACCTTAATTTGTCAATACTTTTATGGCTCTTTGAATTATTTTTTTCCTGAGAGTAAATAAATATGGATGATATTAGGCGTTAGGCCAATGGTCGTTCATCCTCGTCAACAGCCCTGCCCCTAATAAGATGATCAAAAAATAGATCATTGTCTATTATTGATATTTTCTGGCTCCAGACATAATATAAAATCAACAGAAGTCATGAAAATCATTTTAGAAAATCATCGATACTAACAGGAGGAAAAATGTTTAAACATCAATCAATCTTGGCTATCATTGTTTTCTCTATTTTGGCCTTCTCTTCTGGCGTCTCAGCCACTCCAAAGAGATCAATTTCAGGCAGGATAGAATATAAAGGTCAACAAAAAGGAAATATCATTGTCAAATTATATAAATTAAATCTTTCTGGCCAAGGAAAGCCGCAACTGCTCCAAAAACGAGAGATATTTGGGGCCAAGGAGCCTATTAAAACCCTAACTCTAAAAGAGCCTGGGTTATATACTTTCAGTGATCTTGCTCCTGGCTATTATTCTGTCTTAGCTTTCCTCGATGCGGATGGCGACCAAAAGCTGAGTTTCAGTCCACCAGAACCATTTGGCTGGTTTTCATCTGAAAAAGGGGGGAGATGGGCGGCCATTGACCTCCACCAATCTGATTTTAAGCAAGCAGACTTTAAGCTCCGTACTCCCACCCCTTTTCCGCCAAAAGAAAAACATACCTCCCACGGTGCCCTGCGCTGGCTAAAAAGACTGCCTGTCCTCCAGCTCTGGGGAACGGCAGAAGAGCGGGGCTTTGCTCACGGCTATTTAGTCGGCCGACAGATCATTGATTTTTTTAAATTCTACATCATAGAAGACAGCTGGCATTCAGCCCAAGCCTACCAACAAACCTTTGTCCCTTTTTTAGAAAGTCATTTTAGCTATCCGCCTGATTATCTTAAAGAATGTCAAGCTGTGATTAAAGGCATGAAAGCTTCGGGAATCAAGATGAGGATCGATTGGTTAGCCCGTGATTTCAATTTGACTGACTTGCTGGCCATTAATTCCTACATCGAGAAGCGCGCTGCTTTTCCTGTTTCCCCGGCTTCTTCCTGCACTCAATTTGCTTTCTGGGGAGATCAAACTCAAGGCACTGAGCTTAACAGAGGGTTGGTAGCAGCTCGGAACATGGATGGAGAATGCGACCTACGCAAAGTAACTGTTAGTCATTTCCTTCTGTTTGCTGTTGATCCGGCGGAGTCAGGACATAAACGATGGTTCTCAGCCATGTGGCCAGGTTTTGTGGGCACCCTTTCCGGTATCAATGAGGAAGGCCTCTACAGCATGGAAAATGCTGGCGGCACCGGAGCTGGGCAGGTAGTCAGTGGCCTCACTCCTTGCACCTGGATTCAACGTTATATCCTTGAAACTCAAGGAAAAGAGGCCACCCCGAAAAGCATTCTTAAGGTTATGGAAAAATTCAAGAATAGCGCTGGAGGAATTACAGCTCCGGGCTCGATCATTCTCTGGGCTGTCCCTTATAATCGTCAACAATCTCCAGCCTTTGTCTGGGAAGGTGACCGCTTCGGCGGCCTTATGCGTCAGCCAGTTGATGTTCGGCCCAAAGAGGCTACAAACATCATGGCTGCCAACCACTATTTAGTTTATGGACATGATCCTTTTCAACCCAGCCTTTCATTTAAAAGACCAATATCCTTTTCTTCTCTCTGGCGGTATGAAGCCGGCCGCAATATGCTTGAGGCCTGGTCACGAACAGGAAAGGCCTTGGATGTGGCTGAAGCCATAAGACTGCTTCAAACTGTCTCCCACGGGACCACCGAGTATTCGGTAATCTTCTCAGCCAATGAAAAGCGTATCCTGGTCGCAGTCGATGACCTTAAGACCAATATGTGGGATGCACCCTATATGAAATGGATCGAATTTAAATTTGATGAGCTGTTTCAACATTGAGTGTAAACGGAAAAAATATACTTTTAAAAAAGATTTGATCATCCTTATTATGATTTATAAAAATAACTAGATTAAACGGCCCGATGAGGACATCGGGCCCTACAATTCTAATATAAATTCAAGTCTTAAAGGTACGGCCAATAATTTAATGCAAACTTCTAAGTAGCGAGCTAACAACATCCTGTATAAATAAAGGTTTATTATTTTAAAAAATCTTGTTAATTATATGATAATATATGTTTCTTGAAAAAAGTTGCAGAAATTTTTAAAGCCTTATCAGACCCTACACGACTGCGGATAATTATGCTCCTTCTTGAAAACGATCTCTGTGTCTGCGAACTAATGTACATTCTTAAAATGGAACAATCAAGAATTTCCCATCAGCTCCGCTTTCTTAAATACGCCAGTCTGGTCGAAGATAGAAGAGACGGCCGCTGGATAATATACTCTATATTAAAGGGAAAAAGGAAGCTCTTAGAGCTCATCTTAAAAGAAGCTTTGGCTAAAGAACTTAAAGCAAACCAAGAAGTAAAGCAGGATTTAAAGAATTTGCAGCTCTGTTTAAAAAAAGACATGAGGAAAGTATCGTCCAAAATATAGCCAAAAATATCTTGACAAGATTGATTTTTTGACATATATTTTAAACATATATGATTTAGATATATGTTTAAAATGTTAAATAAAAAAATACCTATCAAAGAAAATTTTTTAGAAAAGGAGTGCGATTATTCTCTGCACAGAGTATCAAGATTCATCCAGCCCAGTCTGCTTCTATTCTTATCTAAAAAACCTTCCTATGGTTATGAACTAATTGAAAAATTGAGAACACTTGGTTTTCATAAGGAATCTGTCGATGTTGGTGCTGTCTATAGAACATTAAGAAAATTAGAAAAAGAGAGATTCATCAAATCTTACTGGGAAAAATCAAAAATAGAAAGAAAAAAAAGAATATACCATATAACTGATAACGGCAAAAGGCTCTTAGCTTTGTGGGTGAAAAGAATCAAAGAAAGAAGACAAGCCTTAAATAAATTCATCAAAATATATCAACAAGAAATTAAAAATAGACATCAATGAAAAAATGTAAATTCGGCTATTGTAAGTGGAAAGGGACTTGAATTAATTTACACTTCTCCCCTCAATTATCAACTTAAAAGAAAGGAGTAAATCAATGAATCAAAAAGAACTATTAGAAATGGCCATTAAATTTCATGGACACAAATGCCCGGCTATGCCTTTGGGTTTGAAAGCTGGCTTGGCTGCAATGAAAAAATTAGGAGCAGAACGGGCTTCAAATAAAGAGCTCTTTTGTTACCTGGAAACAGGCCCAGATCATGCTATGATGTGTTTTGGCGATGGCGTTCAAGTGGCCACCGGTTGTACTTATGGCAAAGGAAATATTGAGAAGCTTAACTACTCTAAAATTGGCATCATTGTCATTGATGTTAAAAATAAAAAGGCTGTCAGGATGAGTATAAATCCAGAATTCCATAAAATGGCCATAGGCTCACAATTTGTCCAGATGAGAAAAGATGGGATTGAACCTAAAGAGATTTCACCTGAAATTGTTGATCCTTTAGTAGAGAAAGTTATGCAGGCGCCAGACGAAAAGATATTCAAAATAAGTAATATTTTTGATTATGACTTTAAGCCTAAAAAATCTACTTTTGAGCTGCACGAATGTGAAAAATGCGGTGAAACTGTCTTTGCTACTGCGGTCAGATTAGCAGAAGGAAAAATACTGTGCATTCCTTGTTCAGAATATGAAAAATCGCTCTCGGTTTAAAGCGAAATTCCTGTTTCTTCTTATTTCAATCTTTATCCTTACCTCTCTAAGCAGTTTAAGTGGAGCTCAATCCATCCCCTGGGAATACTACAGCAAATACAAAATTATAGTTCCTGTTTCCTGGAAGGGATTGGCTGCCAAGTTAAGCTTCAAAGAGGAAGCCAGATTCAGAGATAAAGCTCACTACTACAACAAAATCCCTGTTGGTATTTCAGCCAAAGTAAACAAACACTGGGAAATCGGTTTTTTTTATGCTTTAAAAGATAAAAAAAACAAATCTCATTGGAAAAATTACCACCTTATTTGGCCTGAAGCAACTTTTCATACATCTCTAAGTTCAATTGTTATCGATGATCGCCAGCGGTTTGAGCTCCACTTAACTGACAGAGACCAGCGCTACCGAAATTTCCTGAGAATTAAATTTTATACTTTAAATGGAAAGCTTATTCCCTGGATCGGAAATGAAGTCCGCTACTTCTTTAAAAGAAATCAAATAGCCATGAATGAGGTGTTCATTGGGCTTATCTTTAAACCTTTTCCCCATTTATCTCTAAATGTCTTCTATGATTATAGGACGAGAAGAAGCCAGGCCAATCGATGGGAGTCAGCCAATGTGATCCAAACCAAGGTAACTTATATTTTTTAAAATAAGAAGAGGTTAAGATGATAAACACACTATATTTAGCCCCGCCTGTTTTTTTCTTTATTGCTTTTGTCTTTTCTATGTTAGGAATGGGAGGCTCTCAGCTTTACATCCCAATTCTATTCTGGTTGGGTATGGATTTTAAGACTCAAGCCATTCCCTTAGGAATGCTGTTAAATGTAGTTAATAGCTCCTCTGCAGCTATAACCTATAGAAGAAAAAAGCTTATAGATTGGAAATTTGCCATTCCCTTTGGTCTGTCTATGATTCTTCTAGCTCCAGTGGGAACATGGGCCAATATCAGTCTTCCTACCAAACCTGTAATCTTAATTTTTGCCCTGTTTACAGCATCAGCCACAACTTTAATGCTTAGTGGTTGGAGACCTAAAAGAGGAAACTTAACCCCTTCTCAAAAAATAACTATGAGTATTGTAGCTGGCAGTATTCTAGGTTTCTTTGCCGGACTTATTGGAAGAGGAGGCGGAAGTTTTGTTGTTCCCCTCTTGTATATTGCAGGATTAGAAGCAAAATTAGCTGCAGCTACTTCAGCCATGGTGGTTACTTTTTCTGGTCTATCAAGTTTCATTTCCCATATTTTTACAGCTGCCCAGCCAAACTGGCCTATTTGGGCCTTATGTGTGTTGGCCGTCTTGGCAGGAAGCCAAACTGGGTCCAGACTAATGGCCGGAAAATTAAAATCAAAATCTGTCAAATTAATCTTTGGAGTTGTTCTCTTGGGGGTAGCTGCTTTCTTAATCGTTAAAGACATTATTCTAAAGTAGTTCTTTAAGATAGCAAATGGCTCAATATCAAAATTATAATTTTTATTTTAAAGAACCTCTAAAAAGTAATTATTGCTTAATTCTAAATAATTTGGAATTCTTAATATTTTGGAAAAATAATATTTATTAAGGTAATATATAATAAATGGAAAATCCAGCCATTGAAGTTAAGGACTTAGCTAAATCTTTCCATGACTTATGGGCAGTTAAAGGAATAAATTTTTATGTCCGCGAAGGTGAAATATTTGGCTTTCTTGGGCCTAACGGAGCAGGAAAGACAACAACCTTAAGAATAATCACTGGTTTAAGCAGAGCTACAAGAGGCGAAGCTTATGTCTTTGGCCACAGTGTCAGTAAAGAGGAAATTTGGGTAAAAGAGCATGTAGGTTTTGCTCCTGAAATTTCCAATCTTTATCCAGAACTAAGCGTCTTTGATAATCTCATTTTTATTGGTCAGCTTTATGGTCTTCCTAAAAAAGAACGAAGAAAAAGGGCCCAACAACTACTTAGAGACTTTGATCTTGAGCAAAAACGAAATGTCCTTTTTGCCAAGCTTTCCAAAGGAATGAAACGGAGGCTGACCATTGCCGCGGCTTTAATCCATAAGCCAGCCATTATTTTTCTTGATGAGCCGACCACCGGCCTTGACGTAGCCAGTTCCAGGCACCTGAGGCTTTTGATAAAAAAATTGCATCAATCTGGTGTAACTATTTTTCTGACCACTCATAATATTGCTGAGGCTGAGCAATTATGTCAGCGCATTGCTATTATTGTCAAAGGAAAAATAGTGGCTTTAAATACAACTCAAGCTCTTAAACAGAAATTACCGTCTGATAATCTGCTGATAATCAAAATCGATAGAACTGACAAAAGTTTGAGGCAGAAATTATCTAAGTTGTCAGGAGTAAAAACTGTTATCTTTGAAAATTCTCTTATAAGAATACAAAGCGATGACCTAAATTCTGTTCTCAGTACAATACCTAATCTCCTCCAGCAAGAGAGAGTCAAAATATTATCCATTAATACAGCTTCTCCTTCGCTGGAAGATGCTTTTGTCCATTTAACCGGTTTAGATTTGGAGCTGATGAAAATAGATAAGGAAATGAAAGGGTAAAATGTTTCGCTCATCATTAACCAAAACTTATTATGTAACTTTAAAAGATTTAAAAACCTATTATCTTAAACCGCCTCTAATTAGCTGGGGAATAGTCATGCCACTGGCCCTTGTTTTTGCTTTTTACTTAAAAAATCCCCAGGGAATAAGACCTATTGTTCCGGGCTTGATAGGTATGGTTATTCTCTTTGGCTCAACCTCCATGGAAGGAGTAGTCATAACTTTTGAAAAAAGGGTGGGAACCCTGGAAAGGCTGCTTCTGGCCCCCCTAAGTAAAAAAGCACTGCTCTTGGGCAAGATGATGAGTGGCGTAATTTTCGGTCTCCTCATGGGCTTATTATTTTTAGTTATTTCTTTTTTTATGTTTGAGTTAAATATTGATAATATTTTAGAAACGATTATTCTGATGATTTTCTCTGCCACCTCATCAGCTGCTCTGGGTATGTTTGTGGCCAGCAGTGTTAAAGAAGTATTCGAAGCCATGACTTTATTCAATTTTTTCCGCTTTCCCATGATCTTTATTTGTGGCGTCTTTATTCCTTTAGAGGCTATGCCCTCTATAATAAAATATTTAGCCTATTTCCTTCCCCTTACCTATTCAGTAGACGGCTTAAGAATTTCTTTACTTAATCAGCCCAGCGTTTTTCCGATGATCTTGAATATTGCTTTATTGATTGCTTTTACTCTTTTCTTCTTCTGGCTCAGCCTAATTATGCTGGAGCGAAGGCTTCGGCAGGAGTAAAAAATGGCTGAGATGAAAATTTTTGAATCCATCCCCTCCTTCTTTAACATTACAAGCTTCTTGTATTCTGAGAGTTTCTTTATTTTTCCATACTATTTAGACGTAAAGACATTAGGCACTTCATAACCTGAAGCTTTTAACAGTTTTAAGAGTTCTCTTCTCTTTTCAGAAAAATAGCCTAAAAAAATGATTCCACATTTCATTATATTTATCTGTTCTTCTGACAATTTCACGGCAAAAGCCAGGCAGCTTAATTCTCCACACTTTTTACAGATTTTCCTGGTAAAAGTTTGTAAATATCTAAAGCTGTAAGTCTATGCCTTCTTTCATAACTGGGCTCAATTGAATTTTTATTTTCATAACAATAATTTATTTCCTTTTTTAGCCATTCAATGATCTCTTTAGCATCTTTCTCATCTAAAATCTTACTGGCTACAATTTTATTAGGATGAATTGTAATAAGACGACCTTCTTTTTTTATAGTAAGGGTATGAATCAGGTGATTATAAATAGCTCCCTCTACAACAGCATTTAAGTATGGAAGTATCTCCGAAACATTTTTATCAAAATAAGCAATAAATCTGATTTTTTCTGGATCAGCCAAACAAGGTAAAATATGAATAATTTTTACTTTTTTCACAAACATAATTTTTTTATTTAACAGGCTTTCTTTGGTACCGTCAAGTATTTTTTGTAAATTCACTTGAGGCCAAGAGATGAGGTCGGAACATAGCAGTCAGCACTTTTCACATAGGGCTTTTCCTCCAATGCAATTCCATCTTCAAACAGATGAAGAACAGGAGATTGTAACGGGCTCTTTCTCCGGCTACGATCTCCATAACCTTGAACCTACGTTTAAATTCCTCATTCAAACGCTCAATTATTTTTGTCGTCCGCAGAGAAATCCACTCCTCTGGAGGAAATTTAAAAAAGGTCAGACAAGAGTCGATGCAATTTGCAAGACATTTGACCGCTGAGGGAATCTCTCGTTCCCACTTTTCTCTAAAAGCCTGGAATAACTAATCTGCTTTGGGTACGCCGCTACAACTGGTGCCTGGATATTGACCCTCTTCCTTATCCTTTTCGATATTGGTTATGGAGGTGGCAACGCCCTCAGGCCAGAATTGGGTAGAGATTACTTTGGTCGAAGAAACTTCGTGGCCATTTTGGGCTTAATAACTGGAATTGGTGCATTAGGACACATAGTAGAGCCAACTCTGGCCGGTTGGGCCTATGATAACTTGGGCAGTTAGACGATAATCTGGTTCCCTTCCCGGAGCCTTTTTTCGAAACCGACTGCGTATATGGAGCCTTCGGACCATATAATATCAAAACTTCCATCAGGGAAATCCATATCAAACATAGAGCAGCTTAATGCCCAAACCCGGTCGGTAAGTCCCACCTCTTTTATTTTTCTTGCAAATTTATCCAGGGCAGGTTGATCTATGTCAATTCCTATTACCTCTCCCTGCACTAACCTAGGATGTTTTTCTTTTCTTAAATGACCAATCTTTCCCCCGGACATACTTTTCAAACCCACGGATTTCTTCAATCATGTAAATTCTCCTCAGTCGCGGCTCTCTAATACCATGGCCTTGACGAGGAAATTTGATATACCGCACAGGGACTTGACCAATATCCCGTAAAGCGGTAAAAAACATCAAACTTTGATTAACACTGGAGGTGGTATCACTTCCGCCGTGAAAGAGAATAACGGGGGTTCTAACGTTTTTGACGTAAGTAATAGCTGAACGTTTTGCCCACTCCTCAGGGTTGTCCCAAGGCGTACCCCCGATGTACCATAAGCTAACATCAAAGTTGAAACCTGGTCCTGTTTCAGCCGCCCAATTGTATACCCCCGCCCCAGCAGAAGCAGCTTTAAAGCGATGGACATGAGTTATCAAATACCCGGTGCTTACTCCTCCCCAACTCCAGCCGCGTACCGCTAGCTGTTCAGGATTAATATGGTAATGCTTCAGCACATAATCAACCCCACTCATAATATCCGCATGTTCACCATCGCCCACCTCTCCTTTGAGAGCTTGCAGGAATTCATCTCCGTATCCAGTACTTCCCCGGTAATTCGGAGCAAGCAGAGCATAACCTAGCCCTCCAAACAAATGAAATTCGGGGCGAAAAGAATTATCAACAACCCCGGCTGGGCCTCCATGAATATGGACAATAAGAGGGAGTTTATTATTTCCTTGGCGTTGAGGAGGCTGATAAAACATACCCTCAACCTCTAATCCTCCTTTCTTACTCCGCCAACGAATAACTTGGGCTGAAGAAAGGAGAATATCCTTTCTCACCCAAGGATTACTATCAGTTATTCTTACCGGGTTTTTCAATCTTAAATCCGAGACGTATATGTCAGGAGGAGTTTGATAATCTTGATAAATATAAGCCATTTTTCTCATATCTTGAGAAAAGGATCTAACCCACAAAGTTCCTGTTATGCTGGTCAAAGCTTCAAGTTGATCTTTCTCAACATCAATTCGATACAAATTGGTTCTCGTCCCGTGTAACTCATTAAAATAGAAGTAACGACTATCAGCAGACCATGCTTTTATACCCCCGTACATCTCACCTTGATTCTGGCTTGTTAAACGACGAAACTCCCCTTTGGAGACAAAATACATCCAAAAACTGCCATTGCTCAACTCATATTTACCTCCTTTGACCTGGTGATAAGGAGCATGAAACATTATCTTGTCTCCATCAGGAGACCATTTCAAATCTGATTCGGGTCCTTGATTATAAGTAATCCTTTGAAAATGGGAGCCATCTCGATTGACAAGATAAATCTCGGCCAAGAAGGGATAATTAGTACGGGTGTCAGGAAGCCCAACAAACACCACTTGATCACCCTTAGGAGAGACATCAAACTCTTCAATAACTAACTTACCCTTGAAGATATTAGTTACCTTTTTCGACGATAAATCAAAAAACCACAATCGACTAAAGTGAGCATTCTCTTTGCCATTGGGTGGCTCATCAACAAAAACAGCATCAGCCCCAAGTTTATATTCTCTTTGCTCTTCTTCAGAACGCACTTCATCAGCTAAGAAAACAATGCCAGAACAATCTTTAAGCCATTGATAATCTTTGATGCTCACTGGATGATTGGTAACAGAATGAGCTTCGCCCCCATCAACAGGAATAAGAAAAAGCTGATCATGTTTACCTACTTCACTCAAAAAACTTAAGAAATGCCCATCTGGAGAAAACTTAAAACTGCTTCCTTCCAGCCCTTTCCTGAGAAAAAGGCGACTTGAACGATCGTCTGCATCACTTAAATAATAAGAAAACGTATATTTGTTTTTCTCCCAATCTAACTTGCGTAATGAATAGAAAACATGGCGACCATCAGGCGAAAGGACCACATCGTCTACATCAACAATGTTGAGAACATCATCGACAGTCATCGGCCGCTTTTCCAGGGAAAATCCTGGATTGACCACAATAAAAACAAAGAAAATTAAACAAATAAAACTCCAAGCTTTTTTATAAGTAACACTCACCCCACAATATTTTTGTTGGGAAAGTTCAATTGCTTTCTGAATTTTATCGAGAGCAAGATCCTTTCCCTTAAATTCATAAATAATATTCATGCGGGAAAAATAGCGTGGATGTTCTTCGGTAAGTTCCCCTTCCACTATTATTTTAAATTCATCAAAGAGAGATAAAAAAGAAAGGAGGCGCTAAAGAAAGTACTTGCATCACATCATCATAGAAGGAATTTGGTTTTTCTGTTGCTGACGATTTTCCCTCCATTTCACAAAATTCCCATCCTCTAAGCCACTTCATTAGTTTGAAATTTAGCCCTGTAAGTTGTGATCGGAAGAAAAAACAGCCAATATATTCTCATTTCTTTCTATGAAGGCTGATTAAAAGATTAATCCCCTTTCAGGTAATCATCAGGACCATGAACCATCTCCCTAGACTTTCAAAGTGAGACCTTGTAAAAAGGAAAAAATTTGATTTGTGTTTTACCCCTTTGGACCACCAGATCAAGATTAAGGTTAACTACCAAGGCTTTTTGAGGCTGGTATTTATCGATGAATCTCTTAAAAGACTTGGTGAGTTCTGACTCTCTAAATTGCTTAATTCTTCGACACTTAACCTCCATAGGAATCTGTTCTCTTCCATAATTAACCACAAAATCAACCCTAGCTCCATCTTTAGTCCTCCAGTAGTGAATAGTAGCCGAGCTATCTCTTAGTTTCTCCCTGAGGAGATTAAAAATAAGGCTTTGTCCCAAAGTGACGGGAAAATGTTAAATCCAAGCATAAGATGATGAGCCCCTAGTGATCTGCTATCGGTAGTATATCTCCATCTTCAAAGGCATCAATTTTGATAGCTCCTTCGACCAACTCAACACGTAACACATACGATCTTCCAACAATTCTGTATTCGTTGTCGTAAACAATGATACTAGTATCCTCATCAATACCGAATCCAACTAGTCCGGGATGAGTTCGAACTGCAGCTATCAATCTAGATAACCGGTTTCTTTTTAGAAAGTGCTGATCTATGATGGCACCCGGCATCAAATCCAGTCCGGTCGAGATCTTAGGTTGGCTCTTTCCTCCCATGATCATAATCCTTGACATTATTGCTGCACCGGCTGAACTTCCCCCGATGATTCCTCCGCGCTCAAGCAGCCTATATAATTCCTCTTCCACTGGTGTGCCGATATAGGCGTCGGCAATTCTCTGTTGCGAACCTCCGCTGAACCAAACTGCTGTTGCTGTTCTCAGGGGCTCTGTGAATCCAGTAGACGAGGCGACTTTCCTATCGTTAGTGTGCAGGACACTAACCTCCCGGATTCCGCGGGATTGCCAGAGTTGCTTAATCTTTTCCACATCAGGTTCACCCTTCGAAGCAGTCGGAATTACCACAAGTTTTGCATCTGGACCTGCAAGCGTGACAAATATCATATACATGGTTTCTGACAAAGCTCCACCGCCAATAAACAACTTGGGGGCATGCTGATCATCCTGACAGTTCGCCGCAGAGCTAATAGAAGTATTAACAATCAATGCCACAATCATAATAATGAGTACTGATAAGACTTTTTTCATTTTCTTTCCTTATATTTATATATTTATTTGAATTTATACTATATAGCTTTTTCACAATCAAGGTAGACCAGGTAGACCAGCCAGTTACCCGGCTGCCTCCCCACAGATCCCTGCGTGCGCTACTCCCGCACAAGGCTCTTCGTGATTGTTCGCTTCGTACAGAACTTTTCGCCCTTTTGCTACTCTCCTCATAGAGGTTTGCTTGCATTATCCAGCCTTTCGTATCCGGCATAAATTTCTTTTGTGGGCCTCGCTGTACCGTCATCCTCTTCCCCATGAAAACGGCGTTACCGTCTCAAGGGAGTAAGATAAAAGTTGTGTATGATGGATATTTTTATCTCTCCTTCCGCCTAAGAGCCTGTCGATTGTGGCTGAACTGATTGTGAGGAGCTTCGAATAGGAAAGTACCCATACTTATTATAGTTGACGGCTGTCAAAATGAATGTGCCAAAAAGATAGCCTCCTTTCTGCATATTCCTCATAAGGCTTATTTGAATCTGGAATATGATCTCTGCTTGAAAAAATTAGGGCCATTTACAACCCTCCAATATTCGCTTAGCGATGTCCAAAGAGTGAAAAAATCCATTAGAGACATAGTGGGCAAGTTTTCACATCCATCTGCCAGGTTAGAGCCTTTCTTAAAATAGGATAGATAATTATCAAAACACAAAGGAGGAATAATGATTAAGCGCATTTTATATCCGACTGACTTTTCAGCCCACGCCCAGAAATGTGTTGATTATATTCTGCATATTCGATAGTGTTGCGTTGAGAAAGTAGTTCGAAAATGTAAAACTCCCATCCTTCTTATTCGATGATAAGATGACTTGGTTTATTTAGGTTTAGCCACTGCTATGGGCTTGGATGCTCATAAACGGACTTATGTTATCTTCTCTATCCTGGAGATTACTCTTTTTTATGAAAATCGAGATTTTTCAAAAAAACTTAGCAAAAAAATATAAAATTCCGTTATAGTAAGAGCTGAATTATTCCCTAAAGAAATTAAAATGAAATGGACAACAATTTTCATTAATCTCTTTGCTCTTGTCTGCTTTTTTATTTCTTATGGTAAAGACAAGTCGAAAACCAAGCTTGCTCTTAAGGTATCTTTAAAATCATTCCTCCGGATTCTGCCTTTAATTCTCATCATAGTTGTCTTCATAGGCCTCATGCTGGCTTTTCTGTCCCCAGCTGAAATATCAAAAATCGCCGGTCAGAAATCGGGATTTAAAGGAGTATTAATTTTTGCTTTCCTAGGTACAATTCTCCACATTCCATCGCTGGTTTCATTCCCTCTGGCCGCTTCACTTCTCCGAAGTGGGGCCTCTCTTACAGCTATTGCAGCCTTTATAACTACTCTGACTATGATTGGAATCGTTACTCTTCCCCTTGAAATCAAAGAACTGGGCCAGAAAATAGCTCTGCTCAGGAATGGCTTAAGCTTTATTGTGGCTTTGGCTATTGCTTTAATTATTGGGGTAGTTTTATGACACCATTCCCGCGCCCAAAAAAGAAAATAGGCAGAGATTGGCTGATATTCTTTCTCATATTTATAGCTACGATAATTGTCCTCTGGATTTTTCCCCAAAAAAAACAAACTGTAATTCATATTTCCTGGCGCTACTTCCTGGAGATGATTATCATTTTACCGGCTATAATGGTTATAATTGGTCTTTTTACCACCTGGATTCCCAAGGAAATGATTAAAAAATATCTGGGGAAAGCCTCTGGTATAAAGGGGTTTGGTCTCTCTCTACTTCTTGGCGCCCTGCCCACTGGTCCCCTCTATATTGCCTTTCCCATAGCCGTAGCTCTGCGCCAAAAAGGGGCCCGTATAGCAAATATCGTTATTTTCCTTTCAGCCTGGGCCTGCATTAAAATTCCTCAAGAAATGGTAGAACTTCAATTTCTTGGACTTAAATTTATGGGCTCCAGGCTTATTCTGACCATAATCCTGATAACCATCATGGCTTTGTTTATAGAATTAATAATAGAGAGGGTAGAAAAAAGAAAAAATGATTTGCCAGCTTAAAAAATATATAAGGATGACAAAATTTGAATTATTCGTTGACAAAGTTTTTTTATTAAATATAATATATGCATTGATGTGCATATAAGAATATATAATGGAAAAATATTTACTTATATTCAAAGCCTTATCAGACAAAACAAGGTTAAGAATTATAAATTTGCTTACTCATTCCGACCAAAAACTATGTGTCTGCGAATTGGTCGATGCTTTAGATGAACCACAATATAATATTTCAAAACACCTTAAAGAATTAAAATATGCTGGCCTCATTGAAGAGAAAAAAATGGGCAGATGGGTCTATTATTTCTTGCTTCCAGCAAGAGATAATTTCAAGAAATTTATTTTTAAAGCCATATCCTCTATCCCCCGCAAGATAATGGCCAAAGACATAGCCAGACTGAAGGCTCGACTGTCACTTAGAAAAGATAGCCTATGTATTATTGGTCAAGAAAGTAAAAAATGGAAGGTGATATTAAAAGAGCAAAAATTTGGCCTTGACATCTCTCACCATCGCAGTAAAGGCTTTAATGAGCTTCCCGCAGATTAGTTTGATATTGTGGTCCTTATGGGCTGTGGGGAACAATGCCCTTTTGTCCTGGCCAGGAAAAGAATCGAATGGGAGATCCCAGAACCAGAAGGGAAACCTCTCCCCTTCTTCAGGAAAGTTCGAGACGAAATATAGAGCAAAGTTATTTCTCTTCTTCAATCAATAGGCCAGAATAATCTATAAATAGCTGAATAAATCTGCCTGCGGAAATGAGTTTAACTGGATTCTGCTTCTAAAATGGATTATACTCAATCTTTTTAGCCTAAAACCCTTAAAGAAAATAAGGCTATTAGGCCTCCAAGGATGAGAGCATGCTTAAAAAACTCATAAGATATACTTGGATTTTATTGTTGATATCTATCCTGGCTACAAGCTGTGCCCGCGGACCAAAGGTCAAGCCTCAGCCCAAGCCTGAGAAAAAGCCAGCCTTGCCTCCTGTTCCCTCTGGATTTGTCATGAAATCCTATCAGCGGGCCATGAGCCAAGAGATGAGAAAATCCTATCAGCTGGCTGATGAAATAATCATTGGAGTTTTTAGCGGTACATCTCATGGCCAAAAGGATGGTTTGATATACTATTTCAACGACTTCAGCAGGTTTAATAAGGAGATGCTTTCCTGGGAACCGCTTCAGAATGTTATCCTCCAGGTCCGAGCTGACAAGGTTAAACCCGAAATCATAAAGCGCAATGAGTTTTCTACTCTTATCGACTTGGATAAGATTGGAATTTGCTGGGATTGGTATCAGGGAAGCCGTTCAATTTATTTGGTTGAGGGAAAAGAAAATCTTATTTTTCTTGAGTTTGGCTTTGATGAGGGCAGCAGTCAATCCTACTGGAATCTGCTTGATGCTTATCCAGTCACCAAGGAGTGTCGGGCAAAGGATGTTTTTAACCTGATGATTCGTGATCTTTACTCAAAATAGGAAACATCTCAATAAGAAATAAAAACTAACCCATTTTCCTTTCCTTAAGTTGCCCTCCCTCTTTTGCCTCTATAATTCCTAAACGAATCTATCTTTGCCTTTAAAGCATTTAATTATTTATAGACATCTCCCCGAGTATCTATTTTAATTATTTTTATAATTTCGCTTTCCAATAAATATATAATTCGACGTCTGCCAATACGCAATCGATAGACATTCTTTATCTTCTTGCCTTTCAATTTTCTTATATCGCCCTCGCTTCTGGAGGTTCAAAGAATGGACAAGGACCCAATTTAATTTTACTCTGGACAGATCCTTAGCTTCAAACTCAAAATCAGCTCTTTGGGGCATAGCTATTTCAAATTCTTAAGTAAAAATACATGATGACAAGTTAAAATTCCAGGATATTTCATCCTTAACAACATTCTTACCAATAGCTTGGCCAATTTTAATATATTTCTCAAGGTAGAGAACTTATTCAATAAATATTGCGTGACTGAACCTGGCTATACAATGAAAGCCAGAACTATAGCCTTAGGTGTAAAGTTTTATGTAGAATAAATAAAATTATAAAAAGGGAGACTGTCCCTTTTCTAGAAAATTAGAGTATAATTATAAAAGAGGAGAGTAATTTGATAAAAATTGATGGTGATTCATTAACTATTGACCAGGTGGTTAGAGTAGCCAGGCATAAAGAAAAAGTAGAAATAAGCAGCCAGAATAAGCAATTAGTAGAGAGAAGTGCGGCCGTAGTCGACAGTTTTATCAAACAGAATAAAGTCGTTTACGGAATCACAACTGGATTTGGAAGTTTTGCCAATACAATCATTCCTAGGAAGCATGTCAAGGAATTACAAAAGAACTTGCTCATGTCTCATTCCACCGGAACTGAGCCCTATATTGAAGATGAGCAGGTGCGGGCCATGATGCTGCTCCGGCTTAATGCGCTGATTAAAGGTTTTTCTGGAATTAGATGGGAAACATTACAAAGACTTCTTTTCTTTCTCAACAATGATATCCTGCCTTTAGTGCCACAAAAAGGAAGCGTTGGGGCAAGTGGTGATCTAGTTCCTCTGGCTCATATGTCCATTCCTCTGATTGGGTTGGGCAAAGTAAAACACAAGGGAAAAATCTGGGACTCTGCTCAACTTCTGGCTAAGCTTGGTCTAAAGCCGCTGGAATTAGAGGCCAAAGAGGGCCTGGCTTTAATCAATGGCACTCAATTAATGAGTGCCTTAGGAGTTCTTAATGTCTATAACAGCTCTATTCTCTGCAAAACAGCAGATATTGCTTCTGCTTGCTCTATCGAAGCCCTAAGAGGAACAGACACTCCTTTTGATCCAAGAGTCCAGCGCTTAAGGCCTTATAAAGGTCAAAAATTAGTGGCCCAAAATATTAAAAAGCTGTTAAAAGGCAGTAAAATCCTTAAAAGCCACAAGCATTTTAATAAAATCCAAGATGCTTATTCCCTGCGCTGTATTCCTCAAGTCCATGGGGCCACTAGAGACACAGTAGATTATGCTGCTTCCATCCTAAAAATAGAAATTAACTCAGTCACAGATAATCCTATTATATTGCCAGCTTCAGGTGAAAGTATAAGCTGTGGTAATTTTCATGGACAGCCGGTCGCTTATATTCTTGATTTCTTGGCAATAGCCATTTCAGAAATAGCCAACATCTCAGAAAGAAGAGTAGAAAGATTAGTAGATCCAGCTTTATCCAATCTCCCTCCTTTTCTTACGGCAGAAGGTGGACTAAATTCTGGATATATGATTACTCAGTATGCAGCAGCAGCTCTTGTTTCAGAAAATAAAGTCCTAGCTCACCCGGCCTCGGTTGATTCTATCCCTACCTCAGCCAATCAAGAAGACCATGTAAGCATGGGTCCCATAGCTGCTTTTAAATGTGCAGAAATAATTAAAAACGTGAGAAAAGTGCTGGCTATTGAATTTCTATGTGCAGCTCAAGGATTAGATTTCATCCAAGAAAAGCCGGGAAGAGGTGTTCATATTGCCCATGATATCATTCGAGACCACATCCCAACTTTAACCCAGGACAGGGTTATGGCTTATGATATTCAAAAGATGGAAGAACTGTTGTTCAACGAAACTCTTATTAATGCCATTGAAGCTGAAATCGGCAGTCTGCATTAATATTAAGTCTATAAATTTATTGGAGAAGAATTTTGCCAAAAATAAAGCGGCAAATTATAATCTTCAAAAGAGAAGAGATCATATCAAGAAAAAAACCCTAAATATTATCTTAGCTATATAATCATATAGGAGAAGTGTGGGCCTTGGCCGAAGCTGCTCTGGGTATGATGGGGCTTAGAAGCTGTGCATCCCTCTTTTCTGGCTCGATAATGACAGGCGTAGCTCTTTTTTTCATTGCCTCCAGTTGGTATCTCACTAAAAATATCCTACATGTAACTCTCATAGAATTGATTTCTTTTTATTTAAAGAATCAATTGCCTTTTTTTGACAGACAGTTTCTAATAGTCCACCAACTACAGTTCCAGCTATAAGGCCTTTCCTAGAAAATATAGCCGAAGCCCTACTACCGGAGGAGTTGATGCTTCTGCAACCACAATTGTAGCCAAAGCCACCTAATTTTTTGTTTGAGCAGGCTAAATAAATAATTGTTTTGGCGGTATCCTTAAACCTCTTCAATTGCCGGCCAAAAACCCTTTGCTGATATCTCAAGAGTACCAACTTCATCAATAATCAGAACATCTGCCTTCTTACTCTAGACAATGATTCTTCTAGCTTCGGCTAAAATTTCCGGATTTAAAAAAAAGTGTTCTATCTTCTCTGCTTTCTCCTTACTTCCCTTTCTTATAAATGGCTTTGATTTTCCTGTTTTTAAATCTATCAAGTCATAGCCAACAATCTCCCGGCCTTTACCGACTCTTTCACTCAGAAAGCCCCTTATCTGAATATTATGTTCTTTTATCCTATTTAAAACTTTCTTTACAAGGGTTGTCTTCCCTGAATGAACAGGGCCGGTATTATGAATATCATGATAAAAAGCAACAATATGTCAGGCTAACGGCCATAGTATATACCTCTTTTTACTGCAAGATGGCAAAAACCCGGGCCGGGGCTCCAGTTCCATCTTTGATAAGCATAGGAATAACATAAAGCATTGCCCCTGAAGGGGGTAGCTTGTCCAGGTGGGCTATGTTTTCTAATGCCAGCTTATCAGCAGCAAAAAAAAGGCGGTGTACTTTAAAATCCTTTGACTGCCCATAATCTATACTCGGAGTATCAATGGCAATTCCCGTAATTTTTCTCTCATTGAGCAAAAATTCCACTGACTCTGGAGAAAACCCAGGAAAACTTAACTCAGCCACAGCTTCTTCCCCGGTCTTCTCTGTTCCCAGCACCTTTTTTTTATCCGGATAATATTTAGTATCGATGCCAGTATACATGATAACCCAGGCCTTGTCAGGAATTTTTCCATATCTTCTCTCCCAGGCTTTGATATCATCCACAGAAAGTTGATAATTTCGATTCATCTCACACTTCTTTACAACATCTATTTTTACCGCGGGGCCAATCCATTCTTCCAAAGGAATCTGTCCAATAGTCCGGCCTCCTTGAGCGAAGTGAATAGGGGCATCGACATGGGTCCCTCCATGTTCAGAAGCACTGTATTCATTGGAAGCATACCAATAGCCTTCTTCTGATATTCCCCATGCAACTTTTTTCAGCTTAAAGGATTTTGCTGTCGGCCAATAAATCGTGCTTTCATCATAGGGATAAGTCATATCCAGCAGCTTACCTTTAATCTCAGACCCAACTAGATAATTCCCCGTGACCAAGACCAAACACAGACAGAAAAGAAAGTAATTGATTAAACTAATTTTGGATTTCACTCTTCCCTCCTTTTTATTTATTTTTTTTTATTAAATTCCTCAATATTTCCTTAATTATTGGCTATTATTCAAATTCATTGCTCGAGCATATCCAAAAAGCTGTCCAATTGATTAATCAGCTGTCCTTCAAAATAATTGCGTTCTGAAACGCTGTCACAATCAATAGTTATAAAAGGAATTCCTTTTTTTTGGAAGGCCTCTTTAATAATTTTTGTCCGCCCGTAATTCCAACGGCAGCCCCAATGGGCATAATGAATAACCCCATCAACTTTATACTGATGGGCTAAGTCCAAAAGGGTTTCTGTATAGAAATCAAGATTCCTATTGGCCAGATTAAAAATCAATCTTTGAGCTACACTCTTAAAGGGCTGGGATTGATCTAGTTCAGGCCAGGCAATGTAGTTCATTTCTTCAAAGGCTATAGCCACCTGACGTTCTTTCTCCAAATAATGGAAAAAACGATTTTTAAAATAAGGCTTGACGTGTAACCAGAGGAGTCTATATTTCTCTTTTCCCAAAGGGGTATACCTTTTGGCCGTTCGCTTTTTCAGCTCTTGGGCCATACTCTTGTATATTTCCAAGGCCTGTTTAGAACCAAAACCAGTTCCCACAAGATATAGATAACTCATAGCCTCGCTTCCTCTCGTTGGACAGGGAACTGCCTGCTCGATAATATTTATCAATTGCTTATTAGAAAGGATAGAGCCGACAACCATAATTCGAGGACCATTAAATTCAGAGCTCTTATCTTTTTATTTTCCAACCTCCTCCAGAAATTTAGACAATTTTTGATTGAAATCTCTTTTAGGCATTGTTTGGCTGGCTCTGACCACTTTGGCCGCCATCGCTCCTTTTAAAAGGGGCGGCACTTGCTTTCTCATTTGATAAAGCTTATCCAATAAATCTCGGGTTTCATTATAGATTCGAACCGCTTCAGCTAAATCTGAATCCTTGACAGAATGGTCGCTATATTCTTCTAAAGCTGCTTTGAACTTTATAATTTCACTTTTGAAATAATCAACTGCCAGAGGCCCATAAATTTTGGGAAGATTTAAAAAATGTAGGAAAGTGGATGAAGGACGATAATGCCGCCAGACATAATAAAGGTTGCGCATGGCATCACAGGAATCGACCAAGACCATTCCCTGGAAAAATTGGTTATCCATCCTTAAACCAAAGTCTAAAGAACTACGCACATAAGCTCATAAATTATGGTGAAGATAGCTATCAGCTATTTTTGTCGAGGGATCACTCTCCCAGAGTCGCAGGGGTTGGTAGCCAGCGGCCAAAATTATTTCCTCGGGTGTATAGGTGCAAAGCCAGCCCATCCAAGGAAGATTAGGGTAAGAAGCATGTTCAGGAAAATCAAAATCAATCATAAAATTGGTCTCCCTAACAGTTTGAACTAAAATTATTAATGCAAAAATATATTTAAATCAAGAAATTTTCTATTTGCGCAAGCATCTCAAAAATCACGATAGCTAATAGTAAAGAAGGTCATACTTATAGGCATCGATTTTCCTCATCCGAGCCCATTGGTTGGGTGGGGGCTTGGCCAGGATGGAAGGAAATCGCTGCCACATTTCATTTCTTGGTGAAGAATTTTACTCATCATGGTTTTGGAAATGACTCCAAAAATTAAGATAAAAAAGGGCTAAATTATTTTATATCTACAAATTACCCAGATTCACAAGTGGAATCACTAAAAGATGGGAGAACTTTTTCTTAAAATAGAATAAAATGGGGCTTTTTGATGCCAAGCTTTAGAGCTTGCATAAAGAACTTTCTCTTTATGAGGCTCCACATCACTTATGCCAAAATTGCTTCTAAATTGCGAGAACAAATTATTAAATTTTGGGGGAGCTCCAGTTTAACCCGCTATTGACATCATCCAGGCAAGTGCTAAAATAGTTTTATTAGCTAAACATCCTGAGGAACCAAATGCGCATTATTCTTTTTACAGGCAAAGGTGGCGTCGGTAAAACAACTCTGGCTGCAGCCACGGCCCTTCTTTCGGCCCAAAGAGGCTACCGCACTTTAATTATTTCCACTGATGCTGCTCACGGCTTAGCTGATGCTTTTGAGGTTGAGCTTTCCCATGAGCCACAAAAAATTCTCCCTAATCTTTATGGCCAGGAAATAAATTCTCTTGAGGAAATAGAAAAAAAATGGGGAGAAATTAAGAATTATCTGACAGCTTTTTTTTCCTCCCAGGGAATCGATGTACTCGAGGCTGAAGAAATGAGTATCTTCCCGGGAATGGAGGAACTTTTCAGCCTGATGGAAATCAGGAATTACAATAAAAACTCAGATTTTGAAGTCATAATAGTCGATTGTGCCCCGACCGGAGACACTTTACGCCTGCTCAGCGCTCCTGAAATAACTGGTTGGTATTTAAAACACATTTTTCCTCTACAAAGAACAGCCGCTAAAGCTGTTAGACCCGTTGCCAGTCGAGTCCTCCCCTTTCCTTTCCCTGAAGACAAAGTCTTCGAAACCATGAAAAACCTGACCATTCAACTGGCAGAAATGAAGGATATTCTGGCTGACAGCCGTCAAACTTCTATTAGACTGGTGGTTAATCCTGAAAAAATGGTAATTAAAGAGGCTCAGAGAGCATTTACTTTTTTCAATCTCTTTGGCTATATGGTCGATTTGATTATTGTCAACCGAATCATTCCGGCAGCCGTAAAAGACATTTATTTCAAAAAATGGAAGTTACTTCAAACTGAATATCAGCAGCTAATCAAAGAATGCTTTTCGCCCTTGCCCATCCTTTCTTCTGATCTCTTTTCCCAGGAGGTTGTGGGCAAAAAGCTGTTGGCCGAAATGGCCAAAAAAGTCTACGGGCAGCGTGATCCTACCCAGATTTTCTTTAAGCAGAAGCCAATATCTGTAGAAAAAGCTGACAGCGGCTTTGATCTCCTTTTACACCTGCCTTTTGTGACCAAGAAAGATCTCAAATTATCCCAAAAAGGAGAAGAACTGTCTATCAAAGCTGGCCATTACAAAAGAAATATCTTACTGCCCCCTACTTTACTCCACTATTCAGTGAAAGGGGCTAAATTCGATAGTCAAAAACTGAGAATACTCTTTCGGCATTAAAAAGAACCTCATTTTGTCCAAAAAGGAGGTGAAATAATGGATAAAAGCCGAACAAAAGAAATAAGGATAAGCATTCCCGAGGAACTATTTTCGCTGTTTATACCTGAGAAAACCTTAGATCACTTAATAAATGCCAAAAAAGAAATGCTTCTGGCCTTTAGAGCCTTAATTGACGCCAAGATAGAATCGTTGGAAAAAAGAGGAAGTCAAAAAGCAGCCAACCGCAAGAAAATAAAAATAGACTAAAGAATAAAGACTGAGCCTTCCTGGTAGTTGGCTTAACACCAAATATAGCCAGAACAGCTTATGACTAGTACTGATTTGGAAAAAATCCGTCAAGGATGAAAAATTTCGGGTTGACTTGGGCCTTGATTAATATTAGATTAATTATGTTTTTTAAGACAATTTATATCATAAAAGAGAGTAAAATCTTTAATGAGTACCCAAACACAGCCAGCAGTCAGGATCTTACCACGAAAATTATTAATAGCTTTTCCGCGCTATTTATCCCGCCTTGCTTCCCTTTTTATCAGCCTCAATATCAAACCTAATACTCTGAGTCTGATAGCACTTTTGACCGGATTAGGGGCAGGAGTCCTATTTTTCTTGGAGAGGCCCCTTTGGGCTGGCATTCTCATCGTGATTTGCGGTTTATTTGACATCCTTGATGGTAAAGTTGCTGTCGGCTCAAATCAGAAAAGTCTTTTTGGGGCAATTTTTGATTCAACCTTAGATAGATATTCTGAATTCTTTATCTATCTCGGCCTGGCTCTTCATTTCAGAAATCACTGGGCCCTATGGTTAACATTTTTTACTATTCTCGGCTCAACTATGGTTAGTTATACAAGAGCAAGAGCTGAAGGTTTGGGGATAGAATGTAAAATGGGCCTGATGCAAAGAGCTGAAAGGATGGTTTTCCTTTCTCTTGGTTCTATTGTAGGGGCCGCTTTTCAAATATTAAATCCAGTTATGATAGGGGTCCTGGCAATCATAGCTGTTATTTCCAATATCACAGCTTTTCAAAGGGCCTTTTATGTGAAAAGAATTGAGAAGCAAAGGAAATTAAAAAAGGAGGTAAAATCACATGGACAAAATTAGAGTAGCCATCATTGGTGTTGGTAACTGTGCCTCTTCTTTAATTCAGGGCGTTGAATATTACAAAAATGCCAAAGAAACGGATTTCATCCCTGGGGTTATGCATGTTAATTTGGGCGGCTATCATATTCGGGACATTGAATTTGTAGCCGCTTTTGATATCGACCGAAATAAAGTAGGTAAAGACTTAAGTGAAGCTATTTTTACCCATCCAAATAACACAACAAAATTTGCTGATGTTCCCTATCTCAATGTTAAGGTAGACAGAGGTATGACTCATGATGGTTTAGGAAAATATCTGTCCCAGATAATCAAAAAAGCCCCAGGAGCGACTTCTGATGTAGTCAGGATTCTTAAAGAAAGCAAAGCTGATGTGGTTATCAATTATTGCCCTGTGGGCAGTGAAGAAGCCACTAAATGGTATGTAGAACAGGTGCTGGAGGCTGGTTGTGCTTTTATAAATTGTATTCCTGTCTTCATAGCCAGTGAGAAATATTGGCAGAAAAGATTCGAAGGGAAAAATCTTCCAATTATTGGAGACGATATAAAATCTCAGGTAGGAGCTACCATTCTTCACCGGACGCTGGTTAACTTATATCTTGACCGGGGGATGCCTATCGATAGAACTTATCAGCTTAATACCGGCGGCAATACAGATTTTCTGAACATGCTGGAAAGAGAAAGGCTGGTTTCTAAGAAGAAATCCAAAACCAACGCCGTCACTTCTCAAATAAAAGCCAGGGGTTTAGATATACACCCTGATAACATACATGTTGGCCCGAGTGATTATGTCGCCTGGCAGAAAGATAATAAAATCTGCTTTTTAAGAATCGAAAGCCGCCACTTCGGTGATGTTCCCACATATCTTGATTGCCGTCTTTCAGTGGAAGATTCACCAAATTCAGCCGGAGTGGTTATTGACGCCATCAGATGCTGTAAGTTGGCTCTAAATAATGGTATTTCAGGGGCTCTTTATGCTCCCTCCTCCTACTTTATGAAATCACCACCAAAGCAGTACACAGATACCGAGGCTCGAGAGCTGACCGAAAAATTTATCAAAAAGTACGCAAAAAAAGAACCAAAAAAAGAAAAAAAGAGTTGAGTTAGCAGATAAAATATTTCTCATCCTAGCAATAGACTGGTCGGAGACCGCTTCCTGTAGAATCAATAATACAGATGGAGGGCTTTCTCCCCTCAGCAGACGGGGTCAGACCTTCATAAGTTTCATAAATTATGCTTCTCTATTGATATATTTCGTTTGTTTGTAAGGGACAAAAGTTATTACAATTATTGTAAAAATTAAAGTTATGAAACTTATGAAGGTCTGACCCCACCGGCACAAAGCCATAAAAATATTGATAACTTTTGAAAATTGAAGTAAAAATTAAGGTAGCTGAAGACATTAATAAAGCAAAAAGAATAATTAACCAATAAATGAAAAAGATCAAAATAACTATTTTCTTACTCACCCTTTTTCTCTTCACTAATATAGGCCTCCTGGCTATAGAAACAGGAGAAATTAGAGGAAAGGTAGTTGATAGTCAGGGTACAGCCTTGCCTGGGGTCGAAATTACAGCCAGAAGCCCCAGCCTCCAAGGTAGCCGAACTGTTATTTCCACCTCCAAGGGTGAATTTCATTTTCCTCTTCTGCCTGTCGGTACCTACACTCTCCACTTTAGACTTTCAGGTTTCACTTCCGTTACCCAAGAGGCAGTTGTTGTCCGCCTGGGCCAGGTTACTGATCTCAAGGTAATGCTTAAAACATCTCCGCTGAAGGAAGAAATCGTAGTCACAGCCAAAGCCCCATTAATAGATAAAACCTCGACTGATACCAACTTCCACTTAAGCAGTCAAGATCTAGAAAGAATCCCTGCCCAGAATCGAACCGTAGTCGATGTCATCAAATTTGCTCCTGGTGTGACTGGAGTCAGGATGAATACCCGCCGCGGCACAGCCAGCGAAGGCCAACCCAGCTTCCGAGGGGAGGGAGAAGAAGGTAACAACTGGATTGTTGATGGCCTCTCCATCAGTGGGGTAAGATTAAGAAACTCAGGCATGCAGTTAAATTATGATTCAATCGACGAAATCCAGATCATCTCCGATCCCTTCAGTCCTGAATTTGGCTCAGCTTACGGCGGAATAATTAATATAGTAACTAAAAGCGGCAGCAATGAATTTAAGGGAGAATTATCCCTCATCTTTCAAGACAAAAAACTGCAAGCTTCCCGCCAGCCGCAATTCTCAGTCGTCAGCGAACCAGCTTACTTTTCTAATTACAACTGGTATTTTGATCTGGGAGGACCAATAGTTAAAGATAAATTATGGTTTTTCCTGTCTAACAATTTTTTCACCGACACTGAAGAAACAGAAGATACTGTAGTTGATTACTTCTTTGTCCCTGGCGGCAAAAAAACAACCCGCCATAACAACCTCTTTACCAAATTCTCCTATGCTTTGAGCAACAATCATAACCTATCTCTTACTACTGTTTACCACCGCTCCCTGGGACAAAAAGGGGGCACAGGCATTCCAGATTTATTTGAAGAAAAAACATTTTCTGATTTTATTTTCCGTCTTAATTATAAAGGAATTTTAAACTCTTCGACCTTCATTGAAGCCGGTCTGGGCCGGGTCAAAAGAGACTCCCTTCAAGAGCCGGTGGATAAAGACTTAGGTCCTGCTCAATATTTCATCGAAGATTTGGCCCGTAATATCCATAATTCCTATGGAAATATTACTGATAACCAGCAAAGGCTGGATTTCTCTTTTAAATTGACCAAATACCTGGAGACTGCCAATTTTGGGCACCATGAAATAAAATTAGGCTTCGAATACTACAGTTTTTCTTCTGAATTTGGAGTTGATTTTGCCGGGAAAAACGAAGATCTTTTTCCGGGCAATGGTTTTGATAGCGGCACCAAATATTATTTTAACACCTGGAAGGGGAAAAAAGGCACGCCTACTTTTTTCTATGAGTATGGTCAGTTTAATTTTATTAATTCATCTTATGGAATCGGTCTTTATTTAAAAGATAAGGTAACCTGGGGAAAATTCACTTTCATGGCTGGTCTTCGCAGCCAAACTCAGGTCTGTTTGGATGATAAAAAAGAAAAACTCTGGTCCTGGAATCTTGAAGACTTTCTTTCTCCTCGCCTTTCTTTAGCAGTTGATCTTACTGGTAATGGAACGAATGTTTTAAAACTCGGATGGGGGCGCTTTTCCGATGTTATAACTACCATGCCTCTGGGCCTTTTTAACAGTGGGGCTGGACTTACTTTCCGCACCTATCGTTGGCAGGGACCGGCCGAACCCACCCAAAAGCAGATTCATAACCCCGCTTTCTGGCAATTTGAAAATGAACAGAAAAGTCAGGCTTTTGAAATTGCCAAGGGAATCAAGCCCAATTTTCTAACCCGCTATCTTGTCGAGTTTGACCGAAGATTAAGCAGGGAGTGGGCCTTAAAGACCCGCTACGTCCGCACTACAGCCAAAAATTTACTGGAAGTCTTGGCTGTTTTTGACCCAGTAACCCAATATAAATTCTTATATGATAACTTTGAAATAAAGAGACGAAATTATCATAGTCTTGAAGTTGAGTTAGACGGAAAAATAGGTTCTACTCTTTATGTCAATGCCTCTTACTGTTATTCTTCGGCTATGGGCACAAATCCAGGTCAGACTGAAACTGGCTCCTGGTCCCAGGAAGAGGGCAGTACTAATTATTTAGGGCTTTTTGGCAATCACCTCTACGTACCTGATTTACCCCAGTTAAAAGAACTGAAAGCCTATATTGATTGGGCTCTAGGAGGCCTTGGAGGCAGAGGGATTGGAGATGAAGGCTGGTATGGAAAACTTCCCTATGCAATTGATCACGATTTCAAGTTTAATTCAAGCTACCTCGGGCCTTGGGGCCTCACTCTATCCACCGCCTTTGAATGGCTCTCAGGCTATTACTGGGAAAAATTGGGGTATGTGCCTTTTTTTGGCGGCTATTATTCCTACCCGGAAGGACGGGGATCAAGAAAGACTCCAGCCCATTTCTATCTTGACGCTGCCTTAGAAAAGGCTTTTAAACTGCCGGACCTTGTTTCTTCTTCAAATGTGTTCCTGGTAGTCAGGTTAGATATTTTTAACCTGTTTAATTCACAAAAACCCATTTCCTATGTTAAAGAAGACATCCCTCTCTTTGGCCAAGTCTGGGGGAGACAACAACCCCGCCAGGCCAGGCTGATGGTCAAGATCAACTGGTAGACAATTTGCCACGTGATGGACGGCTGGATTGTTTAATTTAACAGCCTACTGGGGACAGCAAAGCCTATAATAACAAAGGCTTACGGCTAAGCCGGTCCTATTCGACGGTGACGCTCTTAGCCAGGTTACGAGGCTGGTCGACATCAGCTCCCCTAATTGAAGCAATGTAATAGGCAAAAAGCTGTAAAGGCAGAGCGCTGAGGAAGGGGCTAAACAAAGGATTGACTTCTGGGATAGGGATAACTCTATCCACCTTATCCTGAATTTCTTTATCATTCTCAAAAGCTACAGCCAGAATATAGCCTATTCTGGTTTTAATTTCAGAAATATTGCTCAACATTTTTTCATAAACTCTATCTTTAGGAACTATGGCCATGGTCGGCATCTTGTCATCAATGAGGGCAATGGGACCATGCTTCATCTCTCCTCCTGGATAACCTTCGGCATGAATATAGGAAATTTCTTTAAGCTTAAGAGCACCTTCCATGGCAATAGGAAAACTTACCCAACGCCCCAAATAAAGAAAATGGGAAAAAGAAACAAAATCCAAGGCTAATTTTTCTAAAAATTTAGCTCTTCCCAAGATTTTTTCCATCTTATGAGGCAGGCGCTGCAGGGCCTCGATATAGGGCAGCGAATCTTTTGGACTGAGTTTTCCTTTGATTTGAGCTAAGTGCAAAGCCAACAGAGCTAAAGCAGCCATCTGAGCTGAGAAAGTCTTGGTGGCGGCCACCCCAATCTCAGGACCAGCATGGGTATAAAGGACTCCTTCTGCTTCTCTAGCTATAGAGGAATTAACCACATTACAGAGAGCCAGAGAAAGAGCTTTCTTTTCTTTTACAGCCCGCAAAGCAGCTAAAGAGTCGGCTGTCTCTCCTGATTGAGAAATAATTATGACTAAAGCTTTTTTATCCAGAATGAAATCTCGGTAGCGGTATTCAGAAGCATACTCAACATCAACTGACACCCCGGCCAAGGTTTCTATAAAGCACTTGGCGACCAAGCCAGCATGATAGGAGGTGCCGCAAGCGATAACCACCACTCTTTCTATTTCCTGAAGAGCTTGAGGGGAAAGTTTGATTTCATCCAGCCAGACCTTGCCCGAATCAAGTGACATGCGGCCATTTAAAGTATCTCTAACCACCTGAGGCTGCTCAAAAATCTCCTTAAGCATAAAGTGTTTAAACCCTCTTTTCTCTATCATCAACGGGCTCCAGCTTATATGGTCAATCTTCTTCTGGAGAGCATTTCCTTTGAAATCAAAAAAATTAACGCCTTTTTTGCTAATAACAGCCATCTCTCCATCTTCCAGAAAAACTACTTTCTGAGTATAGGTCAAGAGTGGATTCAAATCAGAAGAAATAAAAAACTCTTTATCTCCCAAACCGACTACAGCTGGAGGGCCTGTTTTGGCCACCACAATTTTTTCAGGGTCCTGGGTGGAAATAACAGCCAGGGCAAAAGCTCCTTCAAGTTCTTCAATTGCTTTCTGGACAGCCTCTTCCAGCCACCCATCAAAGTACTTCTCAACTAAATGGGCAATAACTTCCGTATCAGTCTCTGTCCGAAAATGATGACCTTCTTCTTTAAGATCGTTTTTTAAACTAAGATAATTTTCAATTATCCCATTATGGACAACAACCAGCTGGTCTTTACAGTCCCTATGGGGATGGGCATTTTCCTCGCTAGGACGGCCATGGGTAGCCCAGCGAGTGTGGCCTACCCCATAGCTACCAGCCAGAGGTTCTTGCTCTAAGCTCCTCTCTAAAGAACTTATTTTTCCCTTAACCCGTCTAATCTGAATTTTGTCTTTGGCGACAACCGCGATGCCGGCCGAATCATAGCCTCTGTATTCCAGCTTCTTCAAGCCATCTATAAGAACAGGAACTACATCTCTAGAGCCGATATAGCCAATAATCCCGCACATTATTTTCTCCTTTTTCTCTTGCTCCAGCCTTTCTTTTCAATCTGTTTGCTGCGGGCTACAGCCAAAGACTCGGCCGAAACATCTTTGGTAATAGTGGAGCCAGCTCCAATATAAGCCTTTTTACCAACTTTAATAGGAGCTACCAGTTCAGTTCCTGAGCCAACAAAGGCTCCTTCTCCAATATAAGTTTTGTGCTTTTTCTGGCCATCGTAATTACAGGTAATAGTTCCAGCTCCGATATTAACCTTACTTTCTACCCTACAGTCACCCAGATAGGAAAGATGACCAGCCTTGGAATATTTTCCAAAAGTTGTATTTTTCATCTCGACAAAATTACCAATTTTAGCTCCCTGTTCGATCACCGTATTAGGCCGCAAATGAGTAAAAGGGCCAACTTGAGCCTCATGGCCAACGGTACTTCTTTCAATCATGGTTGAACTCAGTATCTTGGCTCCATGGCCAATCTTGGAATCCTGGATATGGACAAAAGGATAGATTTGACATTGGCGCCCAATTACGGTCTTTCCTTCAATTATGACCGAAGAATAAATAATGGTATCTCTTCCGACTTTAGCCTCCAAATCAATCCAGGTGGTAGAAGGATCATAGATAGTCACTCCACTTTCCGTCAAAGATTTTATTTTTCTGTGTCGGAGAAATTCTATAGCCTTAGCCAGTTCATAGCGGCTGTTGATGCCGATAATTTCCTCAGGATAAGGAACCTGGTAGCAGCCCACTGGCTTCTTGGCCTTGATTAAAATTTCAATAACATCTGTTAGATAATATTCACCTTTCTTATTGTTATTGGAAACCTTAGGTAAAGCCCAAAGGAGATCTTTTATTTTGAAAAGATAGACTCCAGCATTAATCTCTTTTAGGCGCCGCTGGGAAGGAGTAGCATCTTTCTCTTCAACAATTCTTACAATCTTATTCCCCTCCCAAATAATGCGGCCAAATCCAGTAGGGTTTTCCAAGACAGCACTTAAGAAGGTTAGCGAATTTTTTTGAGCCTGATGAACCTTTAGAAATGGTCTTAAAGTTTCAGGTCGGAGTAGAGGCAAATCAGCATTAATGACAAGCAGGTCTTTTTCGCCTGCTTTCTTTAAAATCTCTCTAGCAGCCAGAACAGCATGAGCTGTTCCTAACTGCCTCTTTTGGACAACAAACTCTACTGGAAGCGACTGACATTCTTCCATTACTTGCTGCTTTTGATATCCCACTACAGCGTAGATTTTCTCCGCTCTCAACTTAGCTACACTCTCAACAACCAATTGGAGCATGGGTTTCCCCATTAAAGAGTGGAGAACTTTAATTTTCTTCGATTTAAACCTGGTTCCCTTGCCTGCGGCCAGTATTAAGGCCAGAAATTCATGTTTCATACCAATCTGGTTATAAGCTTAAATTTTTTATCCTCTCTAAGGTCGGCAAAATCTCTTTCGTTTTGAGCCAAAATCCGGAAAAACTTATCAACTTGAATAGCTTTTTTCAAATATTCCAGACATTCATCTTTGTTACCCATCAAACAATAGACATCAGCCATTAAATAAAGAATTTTTCCTTCTTTAGGCTGCATCTGATGAGCCTTAGAGAGATATTTAAGGGCTTCTTCATAATTGCCCTGATTTATCTTATAGACACTGTATTGATAATAATCATCAAAAGTTTTAAGTTGAATTTCCTCTTTTTTTCCTCTTTCCTGACAAATAGCTAAATAAACCTGAGCCCGATCTGCTATCTCTCTTTCTTTAGAAAACTTTTCCAATAAGACTTTTAATTTAGCGGCAGCTTCACTGTAATGCCCCTTGTGAAAAAGTCTCATAGCCTGGCTGTAAACTGTTAGAGCTTTTTGATAATCATCTTTTTTTGTTTTACTTGGTTCGGCCAATTTAATCTCCCTTATAAGACTTTTTAGTATCACCCATTCTATCTCAGAAGAAGCTCTTTGACAAGAACAAAAGTTTTGGTTCAATATATCTATTCTTTGATGCCGATAATTCAATAATAAAAAAAACGATAAACAATAAGCTTACTTTCAATCATCCTCAACAAAGATTTCGGCCACTAATAAGTGCTTTGAATGCCCAGCCCTCAGGAATAAAGGCCAGCGGCCTCTCCCTTCCTTATCCATTTTAAACATTTAAATTCAAGCCTTAATTAGCAGAGTTATTATTTTGACTTTTAAGCAAAAAAGTAAATCCCTCTTTGGGGGTGGTTTTCCAGGTGATTTTTCCTACCTCAAACGATGAATTTTAGGTTTGGCAGTTGCCGGACTGCTGGACATAGTGGGGGCTGGAGGGACCATTCTCCGAATGGTCTGCTGGTGCCAGCAACCCCTAAATTTCACTCTTTACTATTTACTCCTCACTGTTCTTGAAGGCTAGAGGTAAGTCCACAGCTTGGGATTGTTCATCAGAAACCTTACAGCCTTGAGATGAAGACTGTGACCGGCTTTATAAGCCTGGAAATGGCCGCAAAGGGGATGCCCGATGAGTGACAGATCGCCAATAAAATCTACTATCTTGTGGCGCACAAACTCATCAGGAAAGCGGAGGGGGCCATTTATCACTCCCTTCTCATCCAGAACAATTGCATTTTCCAGCGAACCACCCAAAGCCAAACCCTGGGCTCTGAGTTCAGGAACATCCTTTAAAAAGCCAAAGGTCCGGGCCGGGGCAATTTCCTTTATAAAACTCTCTTCATCCACCACCAAGCTTAACTCCTGACTGTTAATAGCTGGATGATCAAACTGGATAGAGTAACTTATCTTAAGTTCCGGCTCCGGCCAAAAAGCGATATAAGCATCTTCCTCTTTAATAAGAGCATGCTTTTTGACTCCTATTGATTTTTTATTATCAGCAATAATCTTTCTGCCTGCCTCCCGAATATATTTGACAAAAGGAAGAGCACTGCCATCCAAAATAGGAATTTCACTACCATTAATGTCTATTCTCAGGCTATCAATGCCCAGCATATAAAGAACAGCCAGCAAATGCTCAATAGTTTGAATCTTGCCTTCTGGGAAAACAAGGTAACTACTGTTTTTAGCTTTTATTTTTCTCCAATCCAGAGGAATTTCTAAATTTCCTAAATCCGTTCTCCTGAAAACTATTTGACCTGCCTCAGATGGCACCAGCCGAAGACGGACTTGGCTTCCCGAATGAACTCCTCTTCCTGAAATTTCAACTGGCCGCGCAAGAGTACATTTCTTTTCCTTGTCCATTACTGCTAACATTATAATCTACTCCCCTATCTATCTGTCAATAATGGAGGAGACAACTATGCACGCCATCCGTCAAGTATAAATTCATTTGCTCAATGGTTGCTTAGTGGTCCTCAATGGGTTGTCCTCAATGGCTCAATGGGGTCAGACCGAGCCATCTTCTTGAATCTAAAGTAATTACCTCTATTTTTAGCCCCTATTATTCTCTTAGACTAACTTTTTCAGGCCTCAAAAGGAGCTTCTAAGGCCAGTTGAAACTCAGAACAGTCTCTAAAAAGGCGTTCAACTTAAGGGACATGGCTTTGGTATTTAGTGTCAAATGTGAAGACTTGACTCCTTGTCTCAAACCCTTGTCTTGAATGCTTTGCCTTGGTTTTTGATATCTGGTAGAATGTTGGCCGTGAAAAGCAAGCTTCAGGAAATCTTGACTAAAGTCCATATCAGAGAGCTTTCGCCTGAAGAAGCCCTTCACCTTTTAAAAGACTATCCTTATCAAGATCTTGATTTTGTCAAGATTGATCATCACCGCGAGTTAAGACGGGGCTTTCCTGAAATAATTTATGGACCTGGAAAAAATGAAGAACAGCTAATAAAAATTGCCTCAGAAATAGTAAATAAAGGCAGCAATCTCCTCATAACCAAAGTTGAACCAAAAATTTTCCAAAAAATTAAAAATAAGCTCCCAAGCCTCCATTATAACTCTTTAGGAAAAACCGTCTATCTTAAACATCAGCCACCTCCCTCTGGCAAGGGAAAAATTGTAATAATCACAGCTGGAACTTCTGACATACCTGTAGCTGAAGAAGCGGCTGTGACCTGCGATCTTCTGGGCAATAAAACTGAAAAGATTTACGATGTAGGTGTTGCCGGCATTCACCGCTTGTTCGGAGAACTGGAGAAGATAAAAAAGGCACGCGTAGTTATCACTGTAGCCGGCATGGAAGGGGCTCTGCCTAGTGTTGTGGCCGGCTTGATTAATATTCCTCTTATTGCTGTTCCGACCAGTATTGGCTACGGGGCCAGCCTGAAAGGAATTGCCGCCCTACTGGCCATGCTTAACTCCTGCCCAGGCGGAGTGGCTGTAGTTAATATCGATAACGGCTTTGGCGCGGCTTACATGGCCAGCCTAATTAATCATCTCTAAAAACGCTTAAAATACTGGCCAAAAAACAGTTGTATATTTTATTTTCTAAAACTTTAATTTATAGCTATTTAGCCGCTTGACAAATGACTGGTTCACTCCTATATTTACTATTAATACAATTCCATCAGTTTTACACTCATTAATGGAAATAGTAGATCAAATTAGACAGACGGCTAACATAATTGATATTGCCTCTCAATACACTACTTTAAGAAAACGAGGTAAAAAATTTGTAGGTCTCTGTCCTTTCCATTCTGAAAAAGATCCCTCTTTTACGGTCGATGAGGATAAACAACTCTTTCACTGCTTTGGCTGCGGTATTGGCGGAGATGTTTTTACTCTGGTTATGGAAAAAGAAAATCTAAGTTTCCCCGAAGCTTTAAAATATCTGGCTGAGAAATATCATATTCCTCTCCCTCAAAAAAGAAAACTATCTCCTCAACTTCTCAAGCTGGAAGAAAAACTGTTTAAAATAAACCAGGAAGCTCTGGCTTTTTTCAAAAAAAATCTATATAACACCCAGGAAGGGAAAAAGGCTTTAGCTTACCTAAAAAAAAGAGGGATATCTGAAGAAATAATCCAGGCGCTTAAGATTGGCTATGCCCTGAACTCCTGGGATTCCCTTCTCACTTTTTTCCGGACTAAAAACACACCGCCCGATCTTCTGGAAAAGGCTGGATTGGTTTTGGCTCGTCAACAAAAAGAGGGTTATTATGATCGATTCAGGGGAAGGATTATTTTCCCCATCTTCAACCTGAGCGGCAAAGTAGTTGCCTTTGGCGGCAGAACGATTTTCGAGGCTGAGCCTAAATATCTCAATTCTCCAGATACTCCAGTTTATTCCAAAGGCAAGCTTCTCTATGGCCTGAATTTCTGCAAAGAAGCTATCCGCTCTCAGGGCGAAGTAATATTGGTAGAAGGCTATACAGATTTCATTGCTCTCTATAAAGATGGTATCCGCAATGTAGCTGCTTCTTTAGGCACCAGCCTAACTCCTCAACAAGTCTCCTTGGCTGCTCGTTTTGCCCCTCGAATTATTGTCAGCTATGATGCCGATGAAGCCGGCCGCAAAGCCGCTCTTCGAGCCGTCTCTCTTGGTTTCGAACAAGGAGTTCAAATTAAAATTATGAATTTACCTGATGGAACTGACCCTGATAGCTTTATCAACCAAAAAGGCCTCCAACAATTTAGCGACTTAGTAAAAAAGAGCACTCCCGGGTTAAAATTCATGATTGATTCCATCCTTCAGTTGGAAAAAGAAAAAAACCCAGAAGAAAGGGCAAAATCAGCCAGACAAGTTGTGGAAGAGGTTGAAAAAATTCCCGATTCAGTGGTTAGAAGCGAATATCTAAAACTGGCTAGTCAATATTTAGGCATAGAAGAAGAGGTGCTGCGGAGCATAGCCCGCCAAAAATCAAGCGAAGAGCCAGCCCCTTTGCCCCAAGGATTTTTCTTTCCTGCTGAAAAGAGGCTTATCCAGATTTTAATCGAGGATAAGTTAATAGCACCCTATATCTATGCGGAAATGGAGGAGGAAGATTATCAGGGACTAAGAAGCGAGCCAATTTTCACCGCTCTCACCAACTGTTTTAAAAACGGCAAAGAAATGAATTTTTACGAAGTTAAAGACAAAATAGCTCCTCCTTTACGCAGCAGCTTATCGCGAATGCTTTTAGAAAAAGGCAGCCAGGCCACCCTGGGAGAAGCACTCGATTGCCTTTATTCGTTAAGGCAAATTTCTCTGGGAAAAAAATCAAAAAAACTAAAGGCTGAAATAGAAAAACTGGAAAAAAAGGGAGAAAAAGAAAAGCTGCGCTCCCTTCTCGGCCAGAGATTGGAGATTACAAAACAACTCCTGGCTTTAAGGCAACGAAATATCAAGAAAATGAGTTTAAATAAAAGGGAAAATATTAATATAAATAGGAGTTAGAATTGGCTACAGACAATAAATTAGATAAAGATGAAATAGACCAGCTTATTTCTAAAGGCCGAAAGCAGGGTTATCTGCTTTTTGAAGAAATTGATAAAACATTTCATGATGAATTTGACCGTGACCAGAAATTCGATGACTTTCTAAGTTCCATGGATGATTACGGAATCAAAATTCTTGACTCTAAACAAAGGAAGGTTTTCCCTAAAAGAAAAAAAAGCGATGTCATTTCTCTGGAAGCCTTGGAAAGAACAACCGATCCTGTCAAGCTCTATTTAAGAGAAATGGGCAATATTTCCCTCCTGACCAGAGAAGGTGAAATTGCCATTGCAAGAGAAATCGAAAGAGGCGAAAAGGCCATAATCAAAGCCCTGTCCAAAACCAGACTGGTTCTAACTGAAGTCCTTTCTCTCGAAGAAAGGATCAATGATAATCCTGAAATCCTTCATGACATGTTTGACCTCAGCGAAGAAGATTTATCAGAAGTAAGGTTGGAAGAGAAAAAGAATGAGATTCTGGAAAAAATAAGAGAAATAAGAGAATTAAGTCATGAACTCGACAGCCTGCCTTCGACTAAAAAATACAAATTTTCCCGAGGCCGCTTAATCGTAAAAATGAGCCGCCTCATTCGAGAGCTAAATATCCGCTCCAATCACCGAGAAAGAATTATTGAGGCCCTGCGGGAAAAGCTCAAAATAATTAATGAGCTAGAAGATAGTAAAGAGGAATTAAACATAGCTTTGCAGCGGACTCGAAGCCTCCGCCGAAAAGAAGAATTAAAACAAAGAATAAAAGATATAAACAAATTTTTAAGGATGTATCAGCGAGAAATTGGGCTCAACTCTCAAGCCCTAAGAAAAACAATCAGAACCATTACTACTGGTAAAAAAATAAGCGATCAAGCTAAAAAAGAACTGGTAGCCGCCAATTTAAGGCTGGTTGTCTCCATCGCCAAGAAATATAGCAACCGTGGCCTCCAATTTTTGGACCTAATCCAAGAAGGCAATATGGGTCTGATGAAAGCAGTCGAAAAATTTGAATACCGAAGAGGATATAAGTTTTCAACTTACGCTACCTGGTGGATAAGACAGGCCATAACCCGAGCCATTGCTGATCAGGCCAGGACTATCCGCATTCCTGTTCACATGATAGAAACCATCAACAAATTAATCCGGGTTTCAAGAAGCCTTGTTCAGGAAATAGGCAGAGAGCCTACCTGCGAAGAAATAGCCAAAAAAATGGACATGCCGGTTAATAAAGTAAGAAAAATCATCAAGATTGCTCAAGAACCCATCTCTTTAGAAACGCCTATTGGTGAGGAAGAGGACAGCCATTTAGGTGACTTCATTGAAGACAAGCTCATTCCTTCACCACCTGAAACAGTTATCCACATCAACTTGCGTGAACAGATTGAGGAAGCTCTAAAAACCTTAACCGAGAGGGAAGCCAAAGTTTTAAAAATGCGATTCGGTCTGGGTGATGGCAATGAACACACTCTGGAAGAAGTAGGCCAGCAATTCAAGGTTACTCGTGAGCGAATCAGACAGATTGAGGCCAAAGCTTTAAGGAAATTAAAACATCCCACCCGAAGCCAAAAACTTAAATCTTTTACCGACAAACATTAGTCCACTTAAAAAATGTGGCTCGATTTCTTTTGGACAGCATTTTATACCACGCTTACTTTCCCATTTTAAACTTCTAATCACTCCTTTATATTTTTTATTATTCATCGCTTACCACCAATTTTTTTATCAACTAATAAAATAAAAATAACTGCCGATTTTGCTCTTTAATTGACTTGGTATCTCATATTTGCTATAAAAAACTAAGGGCCTATAGCTCAGCGGAAGAGCCACCGGCTCATAACCGGCAGGTCCCAGGTTCGAATCCTGGTAGGCCCATTTTTAGAAGAGGAAGAAATGTGGAAATTAATTTTAGCAATTTAATTCATCTTCAGGAGATAGATACAGAATTACACCATATTTCTCTCTTCTTAAAAAATTTCCCCCACCAAATAAAAGAAATAGACAACAAGATAGAGCAGAGCTCTCAAATTGTCCTTAAGGCTAAGGAGAAATTAGCTAAAAATCAGAAAAAAAGAAGAGATTTAGAAGCGGAAGCCCAGGATTTAAAAACACAAATCTCAAAATACAAGCTTCAATTAAATAAAGTTAAAACCAATAGAGAATACAGTTCACTGCTTAAAGAAATTGAAGAAACCCAGCAGAAAATTGATTCCCTCGAAGAAGAGATAATCAGTGAGATGCTGGCTGCCGATGACATTGAAGTGGAAATAAAAGAGGCCAGCCAAAAGGCTAATAAAAGCCAACAAGAACTGGCTAAGGAAAAAGATAAATTAATTCAAAAGAAAAAAGAAATGGAAGAGAAAAAAGCCCGCCTTCTGGGAGAAAAAGAAGCTCTAGTACCTAAAATTCCAAGGGATCAGTTAAATCTGTATGTAAAAATCTACAGGAAAAACAACGGCATTGCCCTTTCCCCTATTAACGATGAGTTTTGTTCCATGTGTCATATGCGTATCCGACCTCAAGTGCTGAATGAGCTCAAAGCCCAGAATAAAATCATCCTTTGTGAAAACTGTGGTCGGATTTTATACTGGGAAAAAAAATCAGCCTGAGGAAAGATGCTCAGTCTTCCTGATACAGCAAATCAATTAATTCTTTATACTTTTTTTCAATAATATTTCTTCTAACTTTTAAAGTTGGAGTAATTTCTCCTTTTTCAATCTCAAATTCCCGCTCAAGAAGGACAATCTTTTTAACCTTCTCATAAGAAGAAAGGTTTAAGGTAGTTCGTTCAACTTCAGCCTGCATAAAATTTAAAATCTGCGGATGGTTAATCAGCTCTTTTCTATCCTTGAAAGTTAGGTTGTTAAAATTGGCATATTCTTCTAACTTTTCAAAATTTGGAACGATTAAGGCCGAAACAAATTTTCTCTTGTCCCCGACAACAACGGCATTGGAAATATAAAGATTGGTCTTTAGAAGATTTTCGATAGGCTGAGGGGCGACATTCTTACCTCCTGCCGTAACTATAATATCTTTTTTTCTGTCAGTAATAATCAAGAATCCATCTTCATCAAAATAGCCAATATCCCCAGTATGAAACCAACCACCTTCAAAGGCTTCTTTGGTTTCAACTTCTTTCTTATAATAGCCTTTCATTACATTTGGGCCTCTGGTCAAAATCTCACCGTCTTCAGCAATCTTAACTTCTACTCCAGGAATCGGCCTGCCTACAGTGCCAAACCTTAAATTATCAAGAGTATTGACGGCAATCACCGGCGAAGTTTCAGTCAGACCGTATCCCTCCAAGACTATTAAACCCATTACGTAGAAAAATTCAGCTATATCCTTAGATAAAGGTGCTCCTCCTGAAACAAAAAACCTAACTCTACCTCCAGTTTTTTCAATGATTTTAGAAAAGACTAATTTATGGGCAAGCTTTCTCTTCTTTTCTAACCAGGTGGAGACGGGCTTTTTTTGAAGCTTTCTTTGACTATAGTGCCTTCCCGTTTTTAAGGCCCAGAAGAAAATTTTTTTCTTGAGGAAAGAACTGGCCAGGACATTATCCATCACCTTGGAGTAAATCTTTTCAAAAACTCGAGGAACACTAACCATAATATGAGGCCTTATTTCCTGCAAATTCTCGCCTACAGTCTCGACACTTTCGGCAAAAGCAATCGAGCAGCCTTTATATAAATAAGTAAACACAACCATCCTCTCTAAAACATGAGAAAGAGGCAGAAAAGAGAGGACTCTATCTTTCCTTGAAAAAGGGACAACAGCCGCACAGGCTTTTCCATTACTTACAAAATTCTTGTGAGTAAGCATAACGCCCTTAGGCACACCAGTTGTGCCTGAAGTGTAAATAATAGAAGCTAAATCATCAGGTCTAATCTTTCGGGCAACTTGTTCAAAGAGCTCTGGGTTTTTCTGATTTAGTTCTTTTCCTCTATCAATTAATTGTTTTAAGCTCAAAACACCTTCTGGGGCAACTTCCTCAAACGAAATATAATGCTTTACCTTAGGCAAATCACTTTTAATTTTTTCAATCTTCTGCCAAAGTCCTGAATTAGAACAGACAACAATTTTAGCATCAGAATCGTCGATAATATATTTTATTTGCTCTGGAACTAAAGAAGTATAAATAGGGACGGTTACGCCCCCCAAGCAAATATTAGCCAAGTCGGTCATTACCCATTCGGGCCTGTTCTCAGAGAGGATGATGAGTTTATCCCCTGCTTCTATCCCTAGCGTTTTTAATCCTAGCCCTATAAATTTTACTCTTTGACCAAACTCTTCAGTAGAGATAGGTAGATAACGACCCTCTTTTTTATAGAGCATTAAATCATCTTTGGGGTAAATGTTAATGGTATTTAAAAAAAGCTGACTAAGTGTATCGACCAATCTACCCTCCTGGAGTTAAGCAGCCTAAATTTTAAAGAAGAAGTTTATCAACTGTCAAGCTTTTTTCAAGGACAGAAAACATCCACAAAGCCAGGATAGCTAATAATGAAGAAGATCATGCTTATAGGCAGCAATTTTCCTCCATCCGAGCCCATAGGTTGGGTGGGGGATCTTGATGAGGATGGAGGGAAATCGATGCAAAATTTCATTTCTTTGTGAAGAATTTCACTCCTCACTGTTTTGAGGATGCTTTCCCAAGGACAGAAATCATCCTAATTTGCTTAATATGGGAGAAGACTCAAATAAACAGATTAAGCCGTGTTGATGATCCTTCATCCGATTTCTAAGGCGAATAATTAGACCTGACTCCTAAGGACATCTTATTCTATTACTCTGAGTAATAAAATTAAGGGATTTTTAAAAATATATAACTACAAGTAATAATAAAATAAATAAAAACTTTTTCGCCCAATCTCTCCCTCAGAAACAGAAAAAGACTGGTTCCAATTTTTTATTTCATTTATTATCTTATAATTATGAGAGCTTTTAGGCTTTCTTTTTTGGCCATTTTAAAGGAAAAAAAAGAGTGAAAAAACGACAATTTTTCTTTACTAAAATCGTCATATATTATATAATTTTACCTGAAAATTATGCCTATAGGGTTATATGAATTTCCTTCCTATATAGCCCTTCAATTTTCTCAAAAAAGAGGAAATGATAGATAAAAAATATACCGCTGAAAGCATTAAAGTTTTAAAAGGACTGGAGGCCGTTCGCAAGCGTCCAGCCATGTATATAGGCAGCACCGGCCCTGAAGGTTTACACCATTTAGTCTATGAAGTTGTTGATAACAGCATCGATGAAGCTTTAGCCGGATTCTGCACCAAAATCGAGGTTATTATCCACGTTGACTGCAGTGTAACTGTTATTGACAATGGCCGCGGTATCCCTGTCGGTATTCACAAAAAAGAGAAAAAACCGGCTGCAGAAGTAGTTATGACCACTCTTCATGCAGGTGGAAAATTTGATACAAAGACCTACCAAGTATCAGGCGGACTCCACGGAGTCGGAGTCTCGGTGGTCAATGCCCTCTCCGAAAGGCTTGACCTCGAAATAAAAAGAGGAGGCGAAGTTTACACCCAAAGCTACCAAAGAGGAAAACCTATAACCAGATTAAAGAAAATAGGTAAGACCAAAAAAACAGGAACCAAAGTCACCTTCAAGCCAGACTCTGAAATCTTTGAATCGACAGATTTTAATTTCGAAATTTTGAGCCAGCGCCTGCGGGAACTTTCCTTTCTTAATAAAGGCCTTAAAATTTCCCTCTTAGATGAGAGAAGTGACAAAAAAAACGAATTCCATTACAAGGGAGGCATTAAAGAATTTGTTCAATACTTGAATCAGAATAAAACAGTCCTCAACCCCAAACCTATCTATTTTGAATGTGTCAAGAATGGAACCATGGTTGAAATGGCCCTCCAGTATAATACCAGCTATTCAGAAACAATTTTTTCATTTGTCAATAATATAAACACTACAGAAGGAGGAACTCACCTCATTGGTTTTAAGGCTGGCTTAACCCGATCTATCAACAATTATGCCAACGCCAATAATCTGATTAAAGATTTAAGCCAGAACCTAACCGGTGAGGATACTAGAGAAGGATTGTGCGCTGTCCTCAGCTTGAAGCTTAAAAATCCTCAATTCGAAGGCCAGACCAAAACCAAGCTGGGCAACAGCGAAGTCAAGGGTTTAGTGGAATCTGTGGTCAACGAACAACTCTCTATTTATTTAGAAGAAAACCCAACCATAGGCAAAAAAATTGTTCTCAAGATCTTAGATGCAGCTCGAACGAGAGAAGCTGCCCGTAAAGCACGAGAGCTGGCCCGCCGCAAAGGAGTCTTAGAATCGACTTCACTGCCTGGCAAATTAGCTGACTGTCAGGAAAGAGATCCTACCCAGAGTGAAATATTCCTGGTCGAGGGAGATTCGGCCGGCGGCTCGGCCAAACAGGCACGCGACCGTCGTTTCCAGGCTATCCTCCCTCTTAAAGGTAAGATTCTTAATGTCGAAAAAGCCCGCTTTGATAAAATAATTAAAAGCGAAGAAATTGGGACCATAATTTCGGCTCTCGGGGCGGGCTTCGAACAATCTGATTTCAGCCTCGAAAAGCTCCGCTATCATAAAATAATAATTATGACTGATGCTGATGTCGACGGCTCCCATATCAGAACTCTGCTCCTGACTTTTTTTTACAGACAGATGCCTCAGCTTGTCGAAAAAGGTCATCTCTATATTGCCCAACCTCCCCTTTATAAAATAACCAAAGGAAAATCAGTCAATTATCTAAGAGATGAGAGAACTTTCGAAAAATTCATAATTAAAAAAATATCAGAAGAATTTCAAGTTAAAATCAACCGAAAAAAAGAGGTAATTAAAGGCGAGAAATTCAGAAGATTTCTCCAGAAAATTATTGCCAAAAAAAATTACTTAAAAATCCTGGAAAAAAAGAATTATCCTCTGTTTCTGATTGATATTC
>Ga0190349_1000052_pt1 | contig 43078 bp, 29 predicted proteins | sample 48721378_MG_FD_179798 | JGI IMG/M metagenome (GOLD analysis project Ga0190349, IMG submission 179798) | Hydrothermal vent microbial mat bacterial communities from Southern Trench, Guaymas Basin, Mexico - 4872-13-7-8_MG | ecosystem: Environmental > Aquatic > Marine > Hydrothermal vents >...
AAATTTTTGGCTTTCGCCTTTCTTCTAAATGAATCCCCTTTTTGCTTGGGAAGCTTAAAGAGTCCTCATTGAGAAGAAGTAATTATGGCACAATTCCTTTCGGATAGCAATAGTCTCCTATTTTTCCTTATTTTTTCAAAGACTTAAGACAATTCATATTTTAGATCACTCGTGTCCCAAAGATATTTCTGCATTTTGGGTAATTTATTGAATTCAATTAAATTACAACGAAATATATCATAATCGATTTGAAACAAAATTCCATTTTTTTATCGTGTAACTTCAACAATATCAACACAAATTTTTCCGTTTAATAAACGTTGGGACACGAATGATTTTAGACATATTCTTCTTGTTTTAAATTTTGATTTATCTTTTTTTTCTTCATTTTTGTTAGAAATCACCTCAAAACTGAGAGAGCCAAGGTACCAACTCTTGGTTTCAATTAAAGAGAAAAACGATGATTTTCCTCATTTCAGCCTATTGTCTAGCTAAAGCTCTCTCCTTAAATAAGAGCCCCGCCACCTTTTTCCTTCTTGCTTGGAGCATTATTTACTTTTCGCTGGCTTAGCCAAATCGTTAATTTCCTGTTTCTATTGGTGTTAGCCAATGGTCACCAAGCTATCCCATAGTCTTCTCCGTAATTGCTGGAGCCCCCCCAGAAAGTCTTATGGGGCCAATCAAAAAAAATGGCGTTTAAAGGACCAGAAGTATGGGAACGAAAATCAAGTTGGTAACCCAATTTTTCCAAAGCACTTCTCACCCAAGGGGGTACCAGTTCATTTAAAGTCAATCTTCCTGGCCTTGATTCATGTTTCCCAAAAGAGCTTTTCATTTGATAGCTGGTAATATTGGCCGCTTCACAAGCCTCCTGGACGTTCATCCCAAATTCAATCATGTTCAATAAGAATTGAAGAGTATTCTGATCCTGAGTGTCCCCTCCTTGAACAGCCACTGAAATGTAGGGCCTTCCTTCTTTGAGAACAATGGTGGGGGTCAAGGTGGCTCGAGGTCTTTTGCCCGGTTCAACCACGTTAAAGGGATTCTCGGCCTTCTCGAGAACAAAGCTTTGCATTCGTTGACTAAGCCCAACTCCTGTTCGACCAGCCAGGCAGGCTGGGATCCAGCCGCCGCTGGGAGTCATTGAAACTACCCAGCCTTCTTCATCAGCGGCTTGCACTGAAGTTGTTCCCGCTAAAAAGCTTTGCTCAAATTCTTCTTCAGTTTCTTGGCTTTTCTTTGAGGGCGGCCAATTTTTCAGGTAGCCAAGAAAAGGATTTTCTTGACCCATGAAGGGATAAGGATCACCTGGTTTGACAGCGAGGTCATTTTTTTTCGGACTAAATAATTTCAATCTTTCCCGAGCATACTCTTTGGAAAGCAATCCGGGCAATGGTTCCTCCGGCGGAAAATAGGGATCGCCATAATAAAAATCCCGGTCAGCAAAAGCTAGGTTCATCACCTGATAAAGAGTATGGATATAACGAGCTGAATTATAACCCATCTCTTTTAAATTAAAATGTTCCAGCATATTAAGCATCTGGAGTAAAACAGGGCCTTGAACCCAGCAGGTTAATTTATATACTTCCACATCTTTATATTGGGTCATCACCGGCTCTTCAATATAAACTTTCCATTTGGCCAAATCATCCAAGGTGATCAATCCTCCCTGTTCTTGTACTCCGCGCACAAATTCTTGAGCTATATCTCCTTTGTAGAAACGGTCGTAGGCAGCATAAATAGCTTCTTTGCGACTTTTGCCGGCAGCCAAAGCCTTTTGCTCGGCTTCGACCAACTTAGCTAAGGTCTGGTAAAGGTCGGGTTGGCGAAAGATTTCTCCCGGATAAGGAGCCTCATGTTCTCCCCCAAGATGGGGCAACAGAACTTGGCGAGAATAAGGCCATTTTTTTATTCGTTCTTTGTTTCTCTCAATACTTTCCACTAATTGAGCTTCAATCGGGTAACCCTGAGCCAATTCCATGGCCGGAGCTAAAACTTCTTTTAAGCTCAGAGTGCCAAACTCAGCTAGCATAACCATTAGGCCGCCGGGAGTACCCGGAGTAACTGCTGCCAGGGGGCCATAAGACGGCGGATAACTTAGGCCCTTTTTCTTAAAGAATTCAGCTGTAGCTCCGGTGGGGGCAACTCCTAAAGCGTTAATTCCATAAACCTTCTTAGTCCGGGGATTGTAAATAAGAGCTTGGGTCTCTCCGCCCCAACTAAGAACATCATACATGGTACAGGTAGCAGCCAGCATGGCACAGGCGGCATCAACAGCATTCCCGCCTCGTTGGAAAATCATGGCTCCCGCCGTGGCGGCCAATGGTTTTCCGGTGATGGCTACCCAATGCCGGCCATGAAGAACAGGTTTTTCGGTGCGGGCCGAACTTTGAGAAATCATGCCTAAAACCAAAACCAGAACAACTAAACTAACAACGGCCAATTTTAAAATCGATGACATTAAACTCCCTCCTTAAAAAAGGTTGGCTTCGATAGCGTTGTAAAGTCACTTTATCCAGTCTATTAAGCCAGCTTCTTTTGTCAAGAAACAAAATTTTCCTGGTGTCTGGTTACTAGAAGAGAACAACAATTGTCAAATCTTCCCCCAAGGGCTAAACCATATTCTCAAATTAACATCGACTGGAAGAAGCACTACTCCTTGGCCTACAGAGACATTATTATGATCTAACCTTCTTATTTTGACTCTATAGATTGAATCAAGGTAATTACCTTGATTTTAGAGTCATTATCTTCTAAGATTTTTATCACTCATATGATTCAAATCATTCTTTCCCGGAGGTTAATCATGACTAAGCTAAAAAGAATATTTTTCTGTCTTTGGGGATTACTCCTTGGAATTTCCCTTATCCTGCAAGCATCACCTGAAAAAACCCGCCGGCCGATGACTGTCGACGATGCTCTAAACATGACTAGGGTTGGAAACGCCCTTATCTCTCCTGACGGAAAATGGGTTTTCTTTTCTAAATCAGAGCTGAATTGGGAAAAAAACCGTCGGGATACCAAGTACTACCTCATTCCTGCTGAAGGAGGCGAAGAATTTCAATACATCGGCCAAGAAGGCGGCAATTCATTTCAATATTCCCCCGACGGCCAGTATCTCTCCTTTAAAAGGAGCGTCGATAAAAAAAGCCAGCTTTTTTTGATGAGAACTTCGGGAGGAGAAGGCATTCAAGTTACCAAACATAAAACCAATATTGGCTTTTATCGCTGGTCCCCTCTCTCCGACAAGATATTCTTTATTGCTGACCGCCCCCGAACCGAAGAAGAAGAGAAAAAGTACCAAGCCGGAGAAGATGTTATTTTCGTTGACGAGGGACCCAACGGCCAGCGGGAAGGTCGCTGGAAACAAATCTGGGTTTTCGACGTTAAATCCCGGGAAGAAACTCTTTTGCTTGACCAAGATTTGATTATCAACGAACTTGATATATCACCCGGCGGACAACAAGTCCTCTTTACTGCTCGCGAAACCAATCGCCGCAATGATGGTTATAAAGATGAAATCTATCTCCTCGATGTTTCAACCCAAAAAATAAAGAAATTAACCAACAATAAAGCCCCTGAATATTCACCACTCTGGTCCCCCACGGGGAAGTACTTTGCTTACTTAGCCGCTGATGATAAAGAATGGCTTAACCGAAACTCCAAAATCTGGCTCATGGATCCTGCCACCGGCCAGCACCAACTCCTTTCCTCCTCCTTTGAAGGCAGCATCCGAGGTCTTTATTGGTCCCCGGACGGTCAATATATTTATTTCAACGGACAACAAGGAGTTAACACCAACCTTTTTCGGATAAAAGTAACTAATAAAAAGATAGAAAAACTAACTGATGTCCAGGGAACCATCATGGTTACTGGATTCTCGAAAGACCGCCGTCGCTATGTCTATATCTTCAGTGACTATGACACTCCCCCTGATGTCTATACCTCTCCAGTTACTTCCTTTCAGCCGACGCGACTTACCCAGGTCAATCCGTGGGTTGAAGAAGAAATTGAATTAGCGACCATGAAAGTCATCCGGTGGAAAAGTGTCAAGGACTACGAAATAGAGGGGCTCCTTCATCTTCCCGCTAACTACCAAAAAGGAACAAAACTGCCTCTCATTCTTAACATTCATGGTGGTCCGGCCGGGTGTTTCACCAACAGTTTCCGGGCCTCCTATCACATCTGGGCAGGCTTAGGTTATGCCTCGCTTTCACCTAACGTCAGAGGAAGCAGCGGGTACACCGATCATCTCCGGGAAGGAAATACAATTCACCAAGGCGATGGCATCGGTAAAGGTGATTATTGGGACCTGATGCACGGAGTGGATAAAGTAATCGCTGACGGATATGTTGATCCCAATCAGATGGGCCTCCGCGGTTGGAGCTACGGAGGAATACTGGGAGGCTGGACCATTACTCAAACAGATCGCTTCAAAGCGGCCTCCATTGGCGCCGGAGTTTATGATTGGTCATCTGAGTATGGGATGGGTTTCAACCACGACGTCCGGCTCTGGCACATCGGAGGAACACCGTGGGATAACCCGCAGGCTTACCGGTCCCAATCTGCTTACAGTTATGTAAAAAATGTGACTACCCCCACTCTACTCATCCACGGCATGCGGGATACAACTGACACCGAAGGACAAAGCATGCTTTTCTTTACTGCTTTGAAAGACATCGGCCAAGTTCCTTGTCGCTACCTCCGCGTTCCTCGAGAACCACATGGATTTCGTGAACCCCGGCATCAACGCATCCGTGATATCGAAGAAATCAAATGGATGCAAAAATATGTGCGCGGGATAGAGTGGCAACCGTGGGAACGTAAGGACGACAAAGAAGAGAAAAAAGAAGAAAAGAAATCTAAGTAAAAACTAAAGCTAGATTATAAAAGGAGAGCGAAGTGCCAAAATTAAAATCGAAGCATTTTTATTTGAGTTTAATCTTTATTTTTCTTGTTCTATTTTCAATGACACCACCTCTAGGAGCCGAGGAGAAACCGTCTCGTAATTTTTTGAACTTGAAAGAAGATATCGTCTCGGTAACTCATCACACCATCAAGATTAATAATCAAGTAATTCCTTATACCGCCACTGCTGGTTACCTCACTCTTCGAGACGAAGAAGGAAAAGGAAAAGCTAACGTTTTTTTCACTGCCTACACGCGGGAGGATATCAAAGATCTTAGCCAACGCCCTTTGACTTTTGCTTTCAATGGCGGCCCAGGTTCCTCCACTGTTTGGCTCCATCTGGGAGCACTGGGTCCCAAAAAAGTTTTACTCGATGATAATGGATTTCCTCTACCCCCTCCTTTTAAATTAATCGATAATCCCTACACTCTCCTTGATGTTTCAGATATTGTTTGTCTAGACGCCATCTCAACGGGTTTCAGTCGGGCACTACCGGGCGAAAAACCCCAGCAATTCCATGGCGTCAGAGAAGATATCGAAGCGGTGGGAGAATTCATCCGCCTTTACTTGACGAGAAATAACCGCTGGTTATCCCCAAAATTTATTCTCGGAGAAAGTTACGGAACAACCCGAGCTACTGGACTGGCGGGTTATCTGCAGGGAAGAAGATTTGGCCTTTACCTCAATGGGGTCATTTTAGTCTCCTCGGTTCTTGATTTCAGCACCCTCGATTTTTCCCCTGGAAATGATCTGGCCTACATCCTATTTCTTCCCACTTACACCGCCACGGCTTGGTATCACCATCGCCTGCCCAATGATCTTCAAACTAAATCCCTGCGAGAAGTTTTAGATGAAGCAGAAAAATTGGCTCTCAATGAATATTCGCTAGCTCTTCTAAAAGGAAATTCTCTTTCGGCCGAAGAAAAAGAAGTCATCATAAAAAAAATTAGTCGTTTCACCGGCTTGTCGCCAAGTTACCTAGCTCAGGCTAATTTGCGGGTCAGCGCCTACCGGTTTTTCAAAGAACTCCTAAGGAATAAACACTTAACTGTAGGGCGTCTTGATAGCCGCTTCACCGGCCGCGATGCCGATGCTGCCGGAGAAAGACCTGACTTTGACCCCAGCAGTACCGCTATCACCGGCCCCTTTGCCACTTTAATCAATCATTATCTTCGCGTGAATCTAAAATTCCCCAATGACCTCACTTACGCTATCTATGGAAATGTCCGTCCCTGGCGATGGATTTACGAACAACAGGATCGGACTCCCAATGTTTACCTAGCAGAAACAATGCGCCAAGCCCTTAATCAGAATAAATTCCTTAAGGTCTTTGTGGCCAACGGGTATTACGATCTAGCAACACCTTATTTTGCCACCGAATATACTTTCAACCATATTGGGCTAAATGGCGAATTCAAGGATCGAGTAAAAATGGGTTTTTATGAAGCCGGCCATATGATGTACATCCATAAAAAATCCCACGCTCAGCTTAAGAAGGACTTAGCTGAATTTATCAAGTGGGCAAAGTCCAAGTAAAATTATTAGCCAAATTTATTATTAAAATTATCTATGTAATGGAGATAAAAAAGGGAAGAGACAAAAGATTTAGAAGTTATCAGCTAATACATTAAGAATTTCCTTAAAAAAGATTGACATTGGTTATGAGCTCGTGTACGATAACTACCGATGTTTAAAAATCTTAGTTGCCAAGAACTAGGAAATCCCTCAGCTCACTTTTATTCTTGCCTAATTCTCTGCTTTTCAGGGAAATCGATATAATTTCTAGTCCGGGGCTAACCTAACGTTGATTCCAAGACAAGTCAACAACAAACAGGAATTATTAATATTTGATATATCTTGTATATTATGTTATACCTACCCCGCTAATTAAATTTAGCAAAGGAGGTGATAGTCAAATTAGAAGGGGAAAAGCAAAATAAATCCCAAAAAGGGAGAACGGTAATTTCGTTCTCAAAGCAAGAAAATTTTGAAGAAGGAGTAAAAAAATATGAGAAAATGGTTTAGCTTGACCTTAATTCTATTCCTCGTGCTTCCCGTTGCTGCCCAACAGAGAACCGGTAATATTTATGGCAAAGTCGTGGATACCGACGGCAATCCTCTTCCCGGTGTCACGGTAACTTTAACCGGTTCTCTAACTGCTCCCATTTCAGTCATCACCTCGGCAGAAGGTGTCTTTCGTTTCCTCTCTCTCGCTCCCGGAAGAGATTACAAAGTTACGGCAGAACTTGAAGGTTTTAAAACCGTAACCCGGGAAAACATCATCGTTTCTCTCGGCCGTAACACTGAAATTACCTTGGCCATGGAAATGGGAACTTTGGAAGAAGAAGTAACGGTTATCGCGGCCACTCCGGTTGTCGAAACAAAAAGAACAACCGTGGCTGAAAACATAACCCGTGATGTCTTACAATCTTTACCCACCTCTCGAGATCCCTGGGTTATTCTCCAACAAGCTCCAGGAGTCATGGTTGACCGAGAAAACGTGGGCGGATCAGAATCAGGACAGATGGCCGGCTTTTATTCCAAGGGTGGCGGAAGTGAAATGTGGAGCATTGATGGAGCCAGCATCGAAGATCCCTCTTCGGTTTCCTCCATCACCTACTTTGACTTCGATGCCTTTGAAGAAATGAACGTTACTCTCGGGGGTGGAGATGTTACGGTGGCTACTGGAGGAGTTAATGTCAATATGGTCACCCGCCGCGGCGGTAATAACGTTAGTCTCGGCGGTCGTTTTTACTTAACAGACCAAAAATTTCAGGCCGACAACCTGACTGATGAACTCCGGGCTGAAGGAGTTCAAGGCACCAATATTATTCGCAACATCAAAGATTATGGATTTAACACCGGTGGACCTTTTTTCAAAGATAAAGCTTGGTGGTGGCTATCTTACGGAGTTCAGGATATTAAAAGCAACAATATTTATGGGAATCCCGACGATACTCTTTTAGCTAACTACGCGGCTAAAATTAATCTCCAGCTAGTTCCTCAAAACCGTTTCGAGGCTTTTGTTCACATCGGGAACAAGGAAAAGTTTGGACGCTCAGCCAGCTATTCTTTTCCCCGCGGCTGGCATCAAACCGGCAAATACCACTTTGGAACTCCCATTATTAAAGTAGAAGATGAACACATGTTTGGCGACAATCTTTTCGTATCCGCTAAGTATTCCTACAGTGGCGGCGGATTCAACATGATCCCCACTGATGATGAAGAAATGCAGCAACTGATGCGTTATGATGTCACCGCTGGGATTTATCGCAACAGCTACTGGTTCTACCGAGCCGACCGACCGACCCACAACTTCCGTCTTATGGCTAGCTACTTCAACGACAAGTTGTTTGGAGTAAGTCACGAAGTTAAAATCGGCGTGGAATACCGGCATAGCACTGGTGCTCATGAATGGAGAACACCCGGCAATGTCTACACTGAATATAACTACAATTATCCTACTGTTGATATAACTGGCGATAACATTCCCGATTTAGTCGACAACATCGAATGGATTTACGTGGAACGCGGTTGGAGAGACAACAATACTGTGACTGAGTATGTCGGTTTCTTTAGTGATACCATCACGGTGGGAAGGCTCAATGCTATTCTAGGCTTCAGGTATAGCCATCAGCACCCCCGTATTGGTTCCTTTACCATGACGGCCGTTGAAAAAGATAATGGGGCCTGGACCAACAATTTCACCACCACTGCTATTAATGCTATTGATAGTCTATTACCTGGACTTAATATTCCCACTGTTGATCCTGATTATGCCTGGAAAGTTTTTTCCCCTCGTCTTGGGCTAACATATGATCTTTTCGGTGATGGAAAAACTATCGTCAAACTCTCTCTGGGGCAATATGGTGAGTTTATGGGAACTGACGAGGCCGGCTATTTTGAACCTTTAGGATTAAGCGGATGGAGTAGCTTCTACTGGTTAGATAATGGCGACGGTATTGTTGATGCTACCGAACTTTTCTGGAGAACAGCTTCTGCTTACAGTCTCCATCCTGTTTTTGATGCTAATGGTAACTTTATTGGCGATGTCAACGGAGCCTATGGAATCATGTGGGAAGGCTACGATTTCGATAACCCTCAGCAAACCGGAGCCCCTCGTTATACGCTCGATTCCAGTGCCGGCTCACCTAGAATCTCAGAAGCTATTCTTTCTCTAGAAAGAGAACTCTTGCCTGATCTCGGCTTGGGTGTGCACTTTACTTATCGGCGCTTTGATCACTTCAACTGGAATTTAGCCTATGACCCCACTACTGGTGATAAAGCTTCCCAAGATGAATACTTCCAAGCTGGTGTTATCCCGGAAAAAGTTGGCCCCTATTCTACTGGCGAAGCTGCTGGTAAACCTTACTATCTCCTCAAAGGAGATATTCCCTATCGCTGGTACCAATACCGTGAGCAAAGACCTGATTACTATCGTGATTTTAAAGGTGTCGATTTTGTTCTTAATAAGCGCCTTTCTAATAACTGGATGTTGAACCTTTCTTTTACCTTGCAAGACCAGCGCGAACACTACGGAGACAAAGGCTATCTTAATCCTACCAACCTCTGGGCTTTGGATAATATCACCTGGGCTCCCCAGATGGGCGGCTCCAGTGGGAAAATTGGTATGTATGTTTTCTCTCGTTGGTTATTCAAACTCTCTGGCTTGTACCAGCTCCCGCTTGATTTTAACCTCTCTTTCACCTTCAATGCTCGAGAAGGTCATATCATTCCCCACACAGTAGACATCGTTGATTATAATGCCCCTAATCCTTACAGCCAAACCATTAATGTTTACCTCGATAAATTTGGCACCGAAAGACTACCGACTTTCTATAATCTCAACCTCCGCATTGAAAAAATCGTCCGCTACAGCGACTCGGGTCGGATTTATTTCATGGCTGACATCTTTAATGTCTTTAACTCGGCCATCATGAACCGTCGCTATGACCGTCACCACGGGACATACTACGTCCACAATGGTTACTTCGCTCAAAATGCTACTGACTTTATGGCCAATGAAATCTTGAATCCTCGCGTAGTGAGATTCGGCGTCCGGTTCCAGTTCTAAGTCAAGCCCAAAGTAATCAAAAGCCCCTCTCCTCCCAGTGAGGAGGGGGGCTTTTTTATTACCTGGTTCATCTTTTTTTATAAAAAAGATAGAAATAAAAGGCTCATCGTAATAATAGATACCTAACTGTTAAAGAAATAAAAAATGGCGAAAATTATTGTTCTTCTTATTTAAAAATTGTAACTTCTCTTTTTACTTGACCTTTTTTTTCTAAAAGACATAAAATGTCTTCTTATTGATGGAAACACAAATTATCTTCACTACCCTGGCAATGGTTTTGGGCTATACCCTAGCCCAACTAAAAAAAGCTTCGGTCGAAATTAGCCTCTTAACAGCTACTCTGGCCGGAGCCCTCACCGGAGCTATCTTTAGCACTCCTTCTCTAATGGCCATTCCTCGCCATTTAATTGAAGGTGCTTTTACTTATTTGGATGTTATCCTCGTCTTTTCCACGGCCACCATATTTATGGCCATTCTGAGCGAATCAGGAGGGGTAGCTTATCTTGTTCAGGGTACTCTCAAGGCCTTCAGCCACCTTAGACCCCTCGCCCTTTTATGTTTGATGATTATTGTGCTTATCCCCGGCGCATTAACGGGAGCAGGAAGTGTTTCTTTATTAGTAGTTGGAGCTCCGGTGGCTTTGGCCCTTCAACAACTCGGCATTTCCCAAAAAAGGACTGCTGCCATTTTGTTTATCATTGCTGGATTAAGTGCCGCTGCTCCTCCAGTCAATATTTGGGCCATGATTGTTTGTGCGGGGACAGCCATTCCCTATGTGGGCTTTGAGCTCCCTCTCGGAATCCCCGTCCTTATCCTGGGAACCTTGACCATCCTTGTTTTGGGGTGGAAAAAAGAAGAGGCTCAGGCAAATAAGGATGAGAGCCAAGCTTTTGTCTCTATTCCCCCAAAAATGCGGTGGTGGCGAGTAGTGCTTCCCTTTATTGTCTTTTTTGGATTAATCGCTGCTTCCCGAATTTGGCCCTTTGAGCTTCCGATGCTCGGCCTGCCCCTTGAGTTCACTCTAGCTGCTTTAACCGCCTGGATTCTAAGCCCCAGGCGCCTTAATATCCTCCACCTTTCCCGCCGAACCATGGATCGCCTTCTTCCTTTACTGGCAACGATGGTGGTGGTAGGTATGCTGCAACAAATAATGACAACCACCGGAATCAGGGGGCTTCTCGCCTATGCCGTTATCAGTATTCCTCTCGTTCTCCTCTTTATCTCTCTGGCGATTATCATCCCTCTTTCCGAGGGAGTTCTCACTTATGGCGGCGCGGCTGTTTTCGGTATTCCTCTTATTTGGTATCTCGATTCCATCGGTCTCCACGCCACGGTGGCTATTGCCGGATTAAGCCTCCTCTGGCCCTTAGGCGATGGCCTTCCGCCGACCGCTCTTATCGGTCGTTTAAGCGTAATGGTAACTAATTATCAAGAAAGTTATTGGCGTTTTCTTCGGGGAACCTGGTTTCCTTGGTTAGTGATCACCATTGTTGGCATCTTAATGGTGGTCTTCAGTTCCCACTTGGAATTTTTGGTAAGATGGAGTATGTAAAGAAGAGAAAGCAATGACCGTCATCATGTTTATTTACTATTTAATTTGTGCTTATCTCGCCGGAATCCTCATCTGGAATTTCATTCAAGAAAAAAAATCATCAACTAAACTAATTCTTTATATACTCGTCATTCTCCCCTTGATCATCCGACTTTTGAGGATAAAATAATGACTTACCCATGGAAAACAAAGGTAATTCTCATCGGAGTATCTTTACTAATTGCTATTCCTGCCTCCGTCCAACTCTATCACCATCGCCATTTCAAAACCCCGGTAGTTAAAGGCCCAGGAGTAACGGAGGTAATTCCTTTAAGCCACTATTTCTCAGGCATAAAAGGCACCGCGGCCGATACTCCGGTTTTTATTCTCAAGGGGAAACAACCGGGGGGAAAACTACTAATCATGGCCAACACTCACTCCAATGAACCGGCCGGCCTTCTAGCTTCAATAATCTTTATCGAGAATGCTTTGATTGACCAAGGCACTCTCTATATTATCCCAGTGTTTAATAACAGCGGCAGCCGGACCACCAAACCTGGAGACGGATATCCTCTTTTCTTTGACCTTGAAACTCCGTGGGGAAAAAGACGTTTCCGAATGGGAAACCGCAATGCTTCGCCCTTAGACCAATGGCCTGACCCCGATGTTTACATTCATTATCCAGATCGCCAGCTCCTTTCTTACATCGATGCCCGCAATACCAACCGCACCTGGCCCGGAAGACCGGATGGGCTACTTATGGAGAAAGTTACTTTCGCCGCCATGGAACTCCTCCGCCGAGAAAAAGTTGACTTGGCCATTGATTTACATGGGGCCGAAACTATGTTTCCCGTTACTAACTGTATCGTGGCCCCAGAAAAAGCCATTCGTCTGGCTACTCTGGCCTCTCTCACCGTGAAAGCCAAGGAGGGCTTCGACAATCACGTCGAACCTTCTCCCAGTAAGTTTAGAGGGCTTTCCCACCGCGAAATAGGAGACTACTCTGATACTCTCCCTTTTCTCCTGGAAGCTCCTCTCCCCTTCCTTGATCAGCCGACAGGCCCTAAAACGGTTAAACTTCTCCTTGATGGAAAAGATCCTTTTCTCCTTCGTCTGGCCAAAAAAGCTAAATTATTCGTTCCTTACGACGAATCAGGATGGCCAATGGCCAAACGGGTAGGGCAACACTGTTCCGTGATTTTGGAACTAATCAATCAATATTCTCGAAAAAATCCCGCCAGGGCAATAAGGGTCAAAAACGTCCCTCGTTATAAAGAAATTGTCGCCAAAGGGGTTGGTTTTTTCTTTCGCCATCCCCAAAAAGAAGATCCGAAAAAAATTGTTGATATTTAAAATCTATGACTCTTTAACCGGGAAGTTTTTCATCTTAGGTGGATAAAGGGAATTGATTAAAATTAAATTGAGCGCTACCATAATTGAAACCTAAGAATTTGTGTTTTTCATCGGCTAAATGGAGATTAGGGGCGACGACAAATTCAGACCTTCACTATTTTGGTGAAAATAGGATAGGATAGAATAGAATAAAATAAAAAAAAGAAAGGTGAAAAGACAAACAGAAAATATCTAAAAACTAGGAGGAGAAATGAAAACTTATATCAAATTAATAGGTTTAACATTTATTTTGTTTTTATTCCTCGCCCTCCCCACCTTAACTCAGACTAATCCCTCATCGGTTCCCAAAGCTCAGCTGCCTGTGCTAATTACCTCGGCTGGCCAAAGTCCAGATGTGACAACGGTGAATATCATCGCTGAAGAAGCAGGGATTCCTTATGATTACTGTGATGTTCCCACCGTGGAATTGGTCAAAGCGGGGGTTGGCTTGGCCGATAAAAAATCGGGGCCTGGCTTTCATGTGGAAATTCACACTGACTTGGAAAAATTCCCGAAAGGAACAGCTTACCAAACCATGATTATGGCCATCGGAGCCAGTCTCAAAGGTATGGGAGCATCGGGGCTAACCGTCGAGAGCGAAATAAAACGTCTCCAAGAGCTTATTGATTATGCTCAGAAAAATAACATTTTTATTATCGCCATTCATGTCGGTGGAGCTTCTAAACGCGGGGCTCCGGGAAGTGACAATGAAAAAATGATTGACGCGGTTGCTCCTTTTGCCAATTTAATCATCGTTACCAAGGACAGTAATCGCGACGGAAGGTTTGATCAAATTTCCCAGACAAGAAATATTCCCCTCCTTCAAGTTGATAATGCTTTGGAGATTGTCGAATTATTCAAGCAAATATTTCTTTAGTTAAACTTTTCTTCTTCGTCACTTAACAAGCCTGAAGCCAATTCTTCACAAACCATTTCTGGCTTTTTAACCTTTTGGACCGCCTCAAATAAATCTTTTAAGGCGAGAATTTCTTCCATGACAATTAAAGAGACTAGGGCTCGGTTATCTTCAGAAGCACTAAGTTCAATCATCCCCTCTTTTTGGTGCAAGGTAATAAAAACATCCTCTTTTTTAATATGATAAATCATTCCATCAATGTTTAATCGATGAACAAAGAATTCTTCATTCTCAAAAGCCTCAATAATCCGATTCCGGATAAAACTAGCAATATGAAATGAGGGGAACTCCAACTTAATTCGACAACCAGCTTCTTCTTTCTTTAAAAGGGTTTCCTTGCGCAGGCCTGACCCACCCTCGAAACTTTTTACCAAGAGAGAGGGAGCAATAAGGCTGGCGATGAGGAGAGTAACAATGGCCACGCCAAATAAATCAGAACCGATGGCCCCAGCCGACAAACCTACTCCAGCAATAATCAAGGTAACCTCTCCTCGAGGAAGCATGCCGGCGCCGACTCGAAAGGCGCCACGCCAATTAAATCCCATCAAATACGCAGGAAGACCGCAACCGACAACCTTGCCTATGATCGCTAACAAGGCATAAATGACCCCAAAAACCAGAATTCGCTTCATCGCCGCAAAGTTGACCATCATTCCCATGACACAGAAAAAAACAGGCACTAAAAAGTTATAAACTCCATGAATTCTATTGCGAAGTTCGCTAGCAATATCAGTCTGGGAAAGAGAAAGTCCCATGATATAGGCCCCGATAATCATAGCTAAGCCGGCCATTTCCGCCAAGCCAGCAACAAAAAGGGCTAAACCTAGAGCCACCCCCGCAATAGCATCTTGGGAGCGAAGTCTTTTCAATCCTCGAGTTAATCGGTTGGCCGATAAAATGCCTAAGGCGGTGGCGATCACCCAAAAACCAAAGGCTTTTAAAGCAATGGTTCCAATATGACCCCACTCAACTTCACTCCCTCCGATCTGAACCCGGGAAATACCCACTACAATAGCTAAGATAACTATTCCTAAAACATCATCAAGCACGGCCCCAGCCAGAATGGTTACCCCTTCGGGTGAAGACATTTTCCGTCGTTCATTAAGAATTCGGGCCGTGATTCCGACTGAAGTGGCTGTGGAAAGAGCACCCAGGAAAAGAGCCGCTGGAGAAAGAAAAGAATTAACTCCCGGAAGGAGAAGTACAGCAATTAAAGTTCCGAGAAAAAAAGACAAAACTACTCCACCCAAACCGACCACTGATCCTACGACCGAAAAACGTAGAAATGTTGGCAAATCTGTTTCCAGCCCCGACATAAAAAGCAACACAATCGAAGCCACTACAGCTAAACCATACAATTCGGGAGAAACAGGAAGAAACCCTGTCCCTTTGGGGAAAAGAGGACCGTTAAGAAAGGGAAGAGAGATGGCCCCTAAAGCATAAGGACCAATCACCATTCCGGCCACCAGCTCCCCCAAAACCCGGGGTTGGTGGAGGAGTTGACTGAAAAGCAGGCCAATAAAACGAGCGGCAATAACAATTATCGCCAATTGAATAACTAGAAGGGTCATCTTGTGACCCATTTCAAATTTAGCTTCCTGAGCCGAAAGGGTGTTGAGACCAACAAAAACAAAAACCAGAAAAAAGATTAACCAACGTTTTTGATAAAAATGAGGAGATAAATTCATGAGCATAATATTTCTAAAACTTCTTCTTCACTCTGGGCTTGCAATATTTTTTCTCTCTTTTCTTTATTTTTTAAGAGTCTGGTTATCTCAGCCAAAAATTGAATATGTGGCCCAGAACGATTCAATGGAGAAAGCGTCATAATAAATATCTTGGCTGGTTGGCCATCGAGACATCCAAAATCAACTCCTTCATGCTTGAGAGCAATCGCTGCCACTAGCTCTTTTACTGCCTCACACTTTCCATGCGGGAGGGCAACTCCTTTTTCCAAGCCCGTGCTCATCTTTTTCTCTCTTTCCATAATCGCCTGGAGAGCCGCTTCTTTATCCTCAATCTTCCCTCGCTGGTGAAGACATTCAACCATTTCTCTTATCACTTCTTTCTTCGTCGAGGCCGAAAGAGAAAGGATTATATCATCGGACGTGAGGATCTTTTTTAGGTTCATCGGTGTTTCCTTCAAATAAGCTTCATTATCGTCTAAATTAATGGAATAATTTCTAATTCTTTCTTCTTGCTTCTCCCTTATAGTGGGGCGGGGACGTGGACCGTCCCACTTTGGAGGGTTAAATCTTTAATAGCCTAATAATTTAAACTTAAATAGGGAATTATTTTAACATATTCAAGAAAAAAGTTTAAATCGTAAACCAAACCAAATGGTAAACTGAAGAAGTCTAAGAGGCAAGACCAAAATAGCACCAAAACCGAAGCTGGGTATTTTTCCGCTGGCCGGCTATAACTGATCTCAATTTCTTGATAAAGTATAGAGGAAATAATAAGATTAACAATTATCAGAAACATAAATTTTTAAATGAAACCACAGCAAAGGATAAAGAAATGAAAATTAAATTTATGAGAAACCATTTAGAACTTGCTTTTCTTATCCTTGTCGCTCTATTTCTTCTCCATTGCTCATCCTCTGCTCCAGAAAAGGAGGCAACAATTCAATCAAAAGGAGCCACCATGATGTCGTTATCCAAAGATAGTTTTGGACATCTTCCCGATGGCCAAGAAATAGAAATTTACACTTTGGCCAATTCCCAGGGAATCAAAGCCAGCATAATGACTTACGGGGCTACCCTGGTTTCGCTTGAAGTTCCTGATCTAAAAGGGCAGATAAAAGATATCACCCTCGGCCATGACCATTTGGAAGGTTATTTACAAGCTTCTCCCTATTTTGGGTCAACCATCGGTCGCTACGCCAACCGGATTGCCCAAGCCCGGTTTACCTTAAATGGAAAAACATACGAGTTAGCCGCCAATGATGGCCAAAATCACCTTCATGGAGGGCTCAAAGGTTTCGATAAGGTTGTTTGGAAGGCAAAACCCCTTGAAGGAAAAGGATGGGTTGGCGTCGAATTTACTTATTTAAGCCCCGATGGTGAGGAAGGTTATCCCGGCAATTTGGCTGTTAAAGTCACCTATTTGCTGAGCGATGAGAACGAATTGAAAATCAATTATGAAGCCGAAACCGATAAACCCACTCCTTTAAATTTAACTCACCACAGCTATTTTAACCTCAAAGGCCAAGGGAAAGGGGATATTCTTGACCATGTTTTAATGATCAACGCCGATTATTTCACCCCCGTTAATGATCAGCTTATTCCCACCGGCGAAATAAAAGCCGTCAAAGGAACTCCCTGGGATTTCACCACTCCCCATCCAATTGGCCAATACATAGCTAATGTTCCCGGCGGTTACGATCATAACTATGTTTTGAATAAAAAAGAGGACGAATTAACTCTTGCTGCCCGGGTCATTGAACCTGAAAGTGGCCGGATCATGGAAATTCTAACCACTGAGCCTGGGATTCAATTTTACTCGGGAAACTTCCTCGATGGGACCATTACTGGTAAAGGAGGCAAAGTCTATCATAAACACTATGGATTTTGCTTAGAGCCCCAACATTTTCCCAACTCTCCCAATCAACCCAATTTCCCTTCCACTATTCTCAATCCCGGAGAAAAATTCGAGAGTCAGACAATTTTTAAATTTTCTGTTGAGTCTGTTAGATGAAATTGTAGATATCAGAGAATCGAGACGGTTCTAGAAACAAGGGTTAATTAGGGCTCACCATTGAAGAACCTATCCCCTATTCCTAATAAGACTGTAAAAAGCCAATAACATGGGATCTTCAATCATTAAATTAGTACATAAAGCAGGATGCAAGATAATTGCAGTTACAGATATATTTTGTGGTGTTTTCAATAAAAATGAAACAGATGCTCTGTAACGGGCTCAACATACTAAAAAAACAGGTTCAGTAGTGAATTTTCCTAACACTTCTCCAATAGACAATGAATCCTTGATTGCCCTCCCTTGTAACATCCTAATTCCCGCTGCAACTGAAGCACAAATTAATAAACATAATGCTTCCCAAGTCAAAGCAAAAATCATTCTAATGGTAATTTTCTCATGCCTGGCTGGCTAAGCCGCCGGTAATCTCGCCGCCATCAATGACAAAACACTGGCCAGTTATGAAGCTGGCCTCATCAGAAGCGAGAAAAGCAAAGAGGGCCGCCACATCTTCCGGGCGGCCTAATCTTCGAAGTGGGATTTTCTGGGCAAATTCTTCTTTCATTTCCGGGGTATACTCAGCATCTTGCATGGGAGTAAGAATAAAACCGGGGCAGACGGCATTAACTCTGATAGTGGGACCTAGCTCCAAAGCCAAGGAATGAGTTAAGGCCACAACGCCGGATTTGGAGACATTGTAGTCAGCATAGTAATGATATCCTCGCAGGGCGTTGGTGGAGCCCATATTCAAAATAACTCCCCCTTTGTCCTTTATCATTCGGCGGGCGGCTTCTTGAGCTACATAGAAAATTCCATCCAAGTTGATGGCCAAAACTTTTTGCCATTCCTCTTCCTTAATTTCTAAGAATGGATGGCGAAGACTGATTCCTGCATTATTAATCAGCACATCCAGTCCTCCCCAGGCTTCATCAATTTTTTGGAAAGCCTTCTGCACATCTTTTAACTTAGCTACATCAGCCTGGACAATAATTTCCAAGTTGGAATATTTCGAAACAACCTCATCTAAACCAGCCGGGTCCAAATCTAAAATTCCGACCCTTGAACCTTCTTCGAGAAAACGCAGGGCTGTGGCCCGCCCAATGCCTCTTGCTCCTCCAGTGATAAGGACTCTTTTTCCCTTTAAACCTTTCATCTTTTTCTCCCTTTTCAATTAAATAATTATAACTTAATGCTATCCATTTTCAATTACCAAATAACTAAATTATGCATGGTTAGGTTTTTTTGAAAAGTCGATTTTCGAGCCCATTTTTTGAGTTTAAGAAAATCCCATCTCTTTAATCTTTATCAATCGCAAAGGATATCTTGGCTTTATATGAATTCTTAACCAAATAAAATCTAGAAACAGAGCAAGACTTAATAATTACCAACTCAATTTGAAGGCTACTATTCTTTTTTCCATTTTTCCGGGATACCAACAAAAAAAGCAATAATAATGCAAAAAAGCCAAATTATCTTCCGTCTTTATTTTTGTAGCGGAGTTGAATATCAATTCTAAGCCTCCCCAGGAGCATTTTCTTAAAATCCCTTGCCTTTCCTTCACCTTATACTATAATATGCTATCAAATTAAGGGGAAGAGAACATGTCGCCTAAGCGGAAAGCCGCTTCATTCCTCAAGGAGAATACTGATGGCGAAAAGCCCAAACAACAAATCTTATGAATTAATCGTGGGAATTCCTTCCTATAATGAAGCTGACACGATTGGTTTTGTCGTTCACCAGGTAGACCGCGGCCTCCAAAAATATTTTTCTTCTTTACGAACCATTATTATTAACGTTGATAACTATAGTGAGGACGATACTAAAAAAATCTTTTTATCTACCAAAACCAATAATCCCAAAGAATACATAACTACGCCAAAAAACGTTCGGGGGAAGGGAACCAACCTCTATAACTTGTTCAAGTTTGCTCTCAACCAAGGAGAGAATTTAAAAGGGGTGATAGTTGTTGATGCTGATCTTAAGTCAATCTCCCCTGAGTGGATCCGCTATCTCGGAGAGCCTCTTTTCAAGGGCTTTGATTATACCCTCCCCTACTACTCCCGCCATCAATTTGATGGAACGATTACCAACCATATCTGTTACCCCCTTATCTATGGTCTTCTTAATCAGAATATCCGGCAACCTATCGGAGGCGAATTCGCTCTCTCTGCTCGCCTTATCCGCCATCTTCTGGCACAGGAATGGGAGGAAACAACCTACCAGTACGGGATCGATGTTTTTATGACCCTGCAGGCTATTTTTGGTCGCTTTAAATTGTGCGAAGCTGGCTTAGGATCCAAGATTCACAAAGCCAGTGCCCCTAAACTGGGCCCGATGTTTACCCAGGTGGTTACTACTCTGTTTGACCAATTATTAATGAGAGAACCCGCCTGGTTACCCATGCCCGCCAAACCCCCACAACCTTTACGTCGCTTTGGACAAAAAAAACTCTGTCCTCCCCAGGAGTTAAAAATAGATATTAGAGACCTTAAGGAGAAGCTGCGTTCTGAATACTACCCTCGGCGAGATTTGCTGAAAAAATATCTCCATGATTACACCGCTACCACAATTGAAATAATGTTTGAAGAAGATAACTACCACGTGAATATTTTACTCTGGACCCAAATCATCTACCAACTTCTCTACTACTACCACAACACTTCCCCGGAGGAGAGAAAGGAAATTGTCGAAGCCCTAAAACCATTATATTTCGCTCGCTCAGTTACTTTTAATTATCAAACCTGGCGCTACAATGTAAATTACGCTGAAGAAGCCATCTTAGAACAAGCCAAAGCCTTCGCTTCCCAGAAACCTTATTTAATGGGATTACACTTAAATGGGGTTATGGAAAAAATCCTCCATTAGGCTTCCATTTTCTTTTCGCCTCTCCTTGCTTTTATAAAAAAAATGGTAAAAAATTGGTGAGTTCACCCATTTACCCTATTTGTTCCCATGAAAATTGCCCATCACTTCGTGGGTGAAAATCCCAATTCCTCAAGAATTCTCTCTACCCGACCAATTTTTTCGGTAACCCAAAGGACATACCTCATATCCACGCCAATCGAGCGACTATAGGATTCACTCCAGGCAAAATCGTTAATGGTGGCTTCAAAAGCCCGGTCAAAATTAATGCCCACCAATCTTCCTGAGGCATCCATGATGGGACTGCCCGAATTTCCTCCGGTGGTGTCCATATCGTACAACATACAAACAGGAACACTTCCTAAACTATCGACTCGAAAAGAGCCATAATCCTGAGCCTTAATCAGCTCCAGAAGCTGAGAGGGGGTGTCAAATGGAGGTTTGCCAGTCGATTTTTCTAGAACTCCCCTCAAAGTAGTGAAGGGACGATAATAAATGGCATCGGCAGGACTGTAGCCTTTAATCCGCCCAAAGGTCAACCGCAAAGTGCGATTGGCATCAGGGATGAATTCTTGTCCTAAAAATTTTTGTTTAACTTCTATTAGTCGAGCTAATAAATCGTCCATCTGGCCTTTCCGCTTCTTTCTTTCATTTTCCAATCTTTCATAAGCAGGATATAATCTCTGGGCTAATTCTAGGGCTGGATCATTAATCTTCTCCAATTCTTCTCGATTTTTTTCTAAAGCTAGGCCCACATCAGTCCAAGTAGTCAATTTTGTTCGGGCATATAGAATCTGGAGAAAATTGTCAGCCTCAGCTTCCCATTTTTCTTTATCTCCACCAAGAATAAAATCAAGCTCCTTTATCCTTTGATCAGGTGGCAGTTGGGTGGCCTTTCTAAGTAACTCTTTAAAAATGGCTTTATCTGTGGGCTCATAATAATTGCGAAGGCTAAGTTCCAATCTTCTTTTCGTCAAAGGAAAGTTTCGATCCATGTAAGCTGATTTTCGTTCCAAATCAGGTTTCTCTCTTTCCCCAGATGCATCCCATAACGTCAAGGCGGTATTGAGCAGAAGAACATCCCGCCGTAAATAATCAAGAATTAGCTCCCGGTAGGCTGTCTGGCGGTTTTTGTGGAAAAGTTGGTTGATCTGAACAAGCACATCACCATATTTACTTCTTAGCTCAGGCGAAGAATTTATGAAGTTCTGGAGTTTTTCTTCCTCTTCCCTCTTTTTGGCGACCAGATTAATCCTCTTGAGGCCCAACAATTTTCCCCGATAGTTCTTCATCGTGTTCGACAATCCTTTTATCCTCGATAAATGTTTTAAGGCTACTCCCCGATCTTTCTCGCCCATCTTGTCCATTAACTTAATCTGCCAATCATACCAATTCACAACAAAAGGCATGCGGATTTCCTCTTCAAATTCGAGAAAATATGAAGTCCGATGGCGATAAGTTCGACCAGGATAACCCAGGATAAAAACTCGATCTCCTTCCTTTACTCCGCGTGGATTAAGGCGCAAATAATTCTTAGGTTGATAAGGAACATTTTCCGGCGAATACTCCGCGGGTTTTCCGCCGGGAGCAACGTAAGCTCTCAAGAAGGAAAAATCACCTGTATGCCGAGGCCACATCCAATTATCTACTTCCCCGCCAAATTCCCCTATCGAGCGGGGAGGAACATAAACTAATCTAATATCTTTGAGGTAATCATACAGAAACATGACATAACTCTTTCCTGGAAACATCTCAGCCACTTCTGCTCTTTGGCCCGGATGTTCTGCCTCAGCCTGAGCGACTAATTCTTTTATCCGATGCTCAACAGCCTTGGCCCTCTCGGCGGCTTCCATTCCTGGTTTCAAGACCTTAAGCACCTCATTCGTCACGTCCCAATAACCAACAGTTATGCGGACCGTTAAACCAGGGGCCAGTATTTCATCTTTCAGCGATGGAGCTAAGAAACCATTGCGGATATAATCATGTTCCCGAGTACTCACAGCCTGAACTGCTCGATAAGCACAATGGTGATTGGTAACAATCAATCCCTGAGGAGAAACAAAAGAGCCAGTACAACCCCCAACTTGAACAATAGCCTGAATCAAGCTAATCCCTTGGGGGTTATAAATATCTTTAGCGGAAATCTCGAATCCCAGAGCTTGGAGGTCAAGGCGGTTAATTTCACTTATCGGATACATCCCTTCTTCACCCACCAATGTTCCCTCGACGGCAAAGAAAAGAATCAATCCTAAAACAACCACAATTGAAAATAGCCAAAATCTCTTAAAATTAAAGCTAATCATTAATTTCCTCCTCTATCTTGGTTTCTATTTTGACTTTTTTTCTTCCCGGTCAATATTATCTAACTCCCCCAAGCGATAATCAGAAGGGGACTAAAAATAAAATTAGAATCATCCTCAAATCTAAATCGATGGCAAAGTTCTTAGTCACTGGTCATAATCAACTATTGACTGGTTCTTCAAGGGGTCTTCCCTTATGGCCAGGAGACTCCGAAAAACTTTCCCTTTAACTTCCATTTCAATAATATAAGTGCCGGCCTCAGCTTCTGGACCCTGAAGAGGTCGAACAAAATATTGACGATCAATTAAATAACGGAACTTCCTCATCAACTCTTCACTGACTTTATTCATTTCTTCCACCCTTTTAGCTTTATTCCATTTTTGCCTCAGCCCCTCCCACTCCTGAACTAATCTTCCTTTTATTTTTTCTCTCAGGTGATCAAAGAGCGCATTAACCTTCTGGCGAAATATCTTCACTTCCTCCTTGGAGGGGTCGAATCGAAGATCCCACCAGTAACGATTAAAACCTTCCTCAGCTTCAATCAAGGCTTGTTTAACTATTCTTCCTTCAGGTTTTAGAATTCTAAGCTCGAGAGGTTGTTGAGTTTTTTCTCTCAAGTAAAAATGGATGGCGGCCGAATTACTAATTCTGGTGGGCGAGTTGGAGGGCGGAACCTGGGACATAGAAAGCGGATTACGGCCAATAAAAAGCTGGTGACCTCGAGTAGCTCCGCGACTCACAGCTTCCCACTTTGTAACTCGACGATTCTTAAACAAAACAAAGTCCTGCTCCCAAAAATCTCCTCTCATCTGCTGCAAAGGAGTAATATCATCCACGATCCACACACTGCGGCCGTGAGTGCCGGCGATCAAATCTCCATCGCGGGGATGAATGACCAAGTCATGGACAGCAACTGTGGGCAGCCCCTGTCCGAAGGGGAACCAATTTTTACCGCCGTCTAGAGAAGCAAAAACACCAAATTCAGTGCCGACAAAAAGAAGACTGGGATTAATTAAATCTTCCCGGATGACATGAACACAATGTCCTTGAGGTAGATTTGAAGTTATATTGACCCAGCTCTGACCAAAATCAGCCGTTTTAAAGACAAATGGTTGAAAAATATCACTGCGATGACCATCGATGGTTACATAAGCTGTTTGTTCATCAAAATGAGAAGCTTCCACTCTAGTCACCCACAGTCCGGGTGGAATTCCTCTTAAATTAGATGAGACTTTCTCCCAAGTTTGGCCATCATTTCGAGTTAGCCAAATTTGACCATCATCGGTGCCCGCCCAAATTAAACCAGCTTTTAAAGAGGATTCAGAAATGGTAGTAATCGTGCAGTGAGTTTCGGCTCCGGTAACATCCCTGGTTAGTCCCCCGCTTTCCCGAAAGGTTTTCTTGGGATCATTAGTGGATAAATCGGGGCTAATCACACGCCAATGGTCTCCACGATCTACACTCTTGAATAAATAATTCGCTCCATAGTAAATTGTGTGCGGATTATGGGGGGAAAGAATAAAGGGAGTATTCCAGTTTTTCCTGACCACGGGATGATCTTTATCAACGGGCTGAGGAATTACTTCCTGCCAATTATAGGTGTTTTCCTGCCGGGGAGTAATATTCACCGATTGTTGGCGGAATAAAGCATGATTTCGCCGGAGACGCCCATTTTGGCTTTCCGAGTATACCACTGTCCAATTAGTCGGGTCAATGGCAGTGTAAAAACCATCTCCACTGTGAAACTTAAACCAATGATCGTTTAGAATGCCGTTAAAATCCCGACTATTACCCGGCCCGCCCCAAACACCATTATCTTGAAGGCCAACATAAACATAGTAAGGATCTCTCATATCGACAGAGATGGCATAAATTTGGCCAATGGCGAAATTGTCAAAAAAGTTGAAATGCAGACCTTGATCGTGGGTGAGGGAAACTCCCTTATCATTGCCGACATAAAATCTATCGCGGCCATGAGGATCCAACCACATCACGTGGAAATCGCCGGCAATGCCAGGCATGCCTTCTTTAAATGTTCGTCCTCCATCGGTGGAAACCATCGCTCTGGTTCCCATGGCATAAACTAATTGGTCATCCAAAGGATTGATATAGATCTGGCTGTAATAGAAGGGACGATTGTTATAGCGGTTAAGAAAAGTCCAGGTTTCGCCACCATCTTCCGAGCGATAAACACCACTTCCCAACTTAGACATATCTTCGTATTCTTTGGTTCCCGGACGAGGCTGGTAGCCATGTTCAACAATGGCCATGATTATCTGCGGATTTTGCCGATAGATAGCCAATCCAATGCGGCCAATATCTCCCCGAGGAAGACCTTCGGTTAGGCGGCGCCAAGTCTGTCCCCCATCGGTTGATTTAAAAATCCCACCATTTGGTCCACCGCTTAAAAACCGGTAGGGATAACGAATCCTTTCCCAAAAGGCACAATAAAGAACATCTGGATGGTGAGGATCCAGTTCAATTTCTGTGCACCCGGTGCGTCCATCATCGGGTAAACCCTTGGTGAGTTTAACCCAAGTTTTCCCGCCATCAGTTGTTTTGAATAAACCTCTCTGTCCAGTATAACCCCATAAATGCCCTTGGGCAGCCACATAAACGACATCGGGATCGGTTGGATGAGTGACAATTTTAGCTATATGATGAGTGTCTTTGAGGCCCATTTTCACAAAAGTTTGGCCTCCATCAGTAGATTTATAAATCCCGTCTCCCCAACTTACACTATTACGCACGTTGGCTTCTCCGGTGCCGACCCAAATGATATTGGGATCTTTTTGAAAAATGGCTATGGCCCCGATGGAGGCTGAACCATAAGTATCAAAAATTGGTGTCCAGGTAGTGCCGGCATTGGTAGATTTCCACACCCCGCCAGAAGCAGAAGCCACAATTACCACTCGGTAATCATCGTCTAAAGCTTGGATATCAGAGATGCGACCGCCCATATTGGCTGGCCCGATAGAACGCCAGGTAAAGTTTCTCAGCAGAGAAGCAACATCCGCCGCCTCACTCGCCTTCACCGGCAGCCAAGAAAGAGACATTAACCCCACGGCGGTGAAGATAATCACTCGGCAAATAATTTTCCTTGTTAAAGCGAAATTTTTTGTTTTGTAAAATAAAAGCATCACCCACTCCTTTTCCCTTGAATTACCAGGTAAGCATTTAAGCTAGTAAAAGGCTTAAAATAAAAGATTAAAATAACCGTTCTCCCCTGATTGAATTTATAATCCCCTGGGGATAAGGAAGAATTGGCATTGAAGGTAAGGACAATAAGCTCGAGGGCACGACCGTCATCTTCAAATTTAAATAATGAAAATTTTTCCGTAATAATCCTCAAGCAGGTCGTCATATTGCTCCCGGAAGACATCTACTGCTAGGGGAAGATACTCTAAAATATCCTCCGCTGTAATTCCATCCTCACCTTTTTCTTCGGCCGCCAGATCCCCAGCCAATCCGTGGAGGAAAACGCCGGCCGGAACTGCCTCGTCAATATCCATCCCCTGCCCATAGGCAGCGGCAATGGTTCCGGTAAGCACATCCCCCGAGCCAGCGGTAGCCATCCCTGAATTACCGCTTAAATTAATAAAAACATGCCCATCTGGATAGCCAATTAAAGAATGGGCTCCTTTTAAAACCACATAAACCTTCCATTCTTGAGCCGCTTGACGGAGCACTTCAACTCGATGTTCTTTGATGTAAGGGATGGGCATTTCCACCAATCGAGACATCTCTCCTAAATGAGGGGTCAAAATGGTTGGAGCTTCCCTGGAGGGAAGGATCTCAACCTCCGGGGCTAAAGCGGTCAACCCATCTCCATCAATAAGCACGGGTTTTCTTGCCCGGCGAACAAGCCTTCGCACCAATTCCTGGGTCTCAAGATTTAAAGATAGTCCCGGGCCGATGACGACCAGATCAACTTCCTCGGTTAATTCCAGCAGTTTCTCCAGGTTAGACAAGGCAACCGAACCTTGTTCAGTGGGTTGGAGAGGAAGAAAAACAATTTCACTTCCTTTCGTGGCCACCACCTGACAGACGGCAGGAATAGCCCCCAAACGAGCGTAACCGCCCCCAGCCTTTAAAAACGATTTCGCGGCAAAATAGGGTGCCCCATAATAACTTGAAGCCCCCGCCACGAACAAAACGTCTCCAAAGTCCCCTTTGTGTCCATCTTCAGCGCGTTCGGGCAAGAAAGGCGGAAGATTAACTTCAGTTTTTATTTGCTGGCGCTGGGTTAATTGGGGAGGAAAAGAAATATGAGATACAAAAAGATAGCCACCATGACTAAACCCAGGATAAAGAAGATTGCCCGCCTTAGGCAAACCAAAAGTAATCGTGAAATCAGCCCAGATGGCTTCTCCCATTTCTAAACCGTTATTTCCGTTAATTCCCGAAGGAATATCTAGGCTGACCACAATTTTATCGGTTTCATTCACCCGACAAATAACCTCGCGATAAAAACCTTCCACTTCTCGATCTAACCCAGTTCCAAGGAGCGCATCAATGACCACCTCACAGCGCCCCAAACTTTGATCTAACTCCTCAAGGGAATTGAGTTTTTTAAGAGGAATACCTAATTTCTGCGCAATCTCATAATTTTTTCGAGCGGCTCCCCTGTATTTTTTCTCGTCACCCAGGTATAGAATCTCAACATTTCCTCCGTTTGAGAACAACTTGCGGGCGACAACAAAGCCATCTCCTCCATTATTTCCTCCTCCACAAAGAACTAAAAAGCAAACTCCAGCTACGTCAATTTCTTCGGCAATTACCTGATAAGAAGCTAACCCGGCATTTTCCATCAAGATTTCATCACTTAGGCCAAATTCCTGAATGGCAGCCTGATCAAGTTTTCTCATTTCTTCAACTGTTGATATTTTCATTTTGACTGTCTCCCTTTTATACTTGTTCTCAAGTTATCTCAAGTTCATCTTCAGGTCAAGAAAATATGTTACATATTACATATTGGAGAAAAAGAGGATACCAAAAATCATCCAGATAAACAGGTGACCGGGGTAAGAAAACATCTCTGATTATCCGCTGTTTTCTTGAAAAAACAGGTAAATATGTAAGCTGGCACTGGTGTCACCGATTTTATATGGAGTTACCTCTCTGATGCTTTGGCCAGAAAGACCACAGGAGGCAAAGAGAGTTGTATCATAAGGAAGAGTGATATAGCCGATAGCCAGGTTGACAGTGGCCATAATTCCAAAATGAATGGGATTGAGGCCAAAGTTGGTAGCCATAGGGAAAAGAATGAGCATAAAGACGACAACGACCACGGCAATTTTAAATAATGAATTTTCAAACTAGCTAACATGACTAAGTTAAAGCTATTATTGACTTCTTTTCGGATTGTTATTTATACTTAATAATGATAGCGATAGAGAAAGATCAAAAAAAATAAAAGCCGTTGCTATTGACTCTGAAAGTAAATTTCTAGCATTTTTTTTATTTTCCAGTATTTTTTGCTAGCTAAAAACATGGTTTGTAGCTTAGCTTATTCGAATCATAATTAAATTTTAAAAGGAGGAAGAAATGAAATCATTCAAATCTATGCGCATCCTTCCCTTGATAATATTTTTATCAATTGGTGCCCTTTCATACAGTCAAGAAAGGAGCCCTAGGATTTCTGTCCTTACTAACTGCAGGGTGATTGATTGTACTGGTAGGGCACCCCTGGAAAACATGACCGTTGTTATTGAAGGGAACATAATAAAAGAAATAGAGAAGGGAACATATCATCAGCCACCCGGAGAAAAGAATGTGCGGGTCTTTTCTCTTGATGGCGCCTACGTCCTTCCTGGTTTATGGAACATGCATGTCCATCTATCTGATCTGCTGCCAGATATACATAATATGTTGGGCCGGGAGCCCCTATTGCCTGCAGCTATTCGAGCAGGAAGAAATGCTATGGATGCCCTGCGGCGGGGCTTTACCAGCTTAAGAGTGGTGGGAGAAAGGGATTATATTGACCTGGCGTGGAGGGAAGCTTTTGAGGCTGGTGTTTTTGTGGGACCGCGTATATTCGCAGCCGGGAAAATTGTCACACCTACCCAAGGCAATCCACTAGAACCTGATTGGCCGGTGGAATTTTTTGCAGATGGGCCTTATGAAATACGAAAGGCTTTGCGAAAAAATATAGGAAGGGGAATAGATTTTGTAAAGATTTTTGCTCCTCCCCTTGAAGAAGATGAGATGGCGGCCATAATTAATCTTGCTCACGCTCGCGGACTAAAAGTAACTGCCCATGCAGGAGGAAAAAGTGCCTATAGGGCCGTTGTAGCCGGGGTTGATTGTATTGAGCATGGAACAATGATATCTGATGAAACCATTAAGCTAATGGCTGAAAAGGGTGTTTTTCTGTGCCCCACGGTGGTCTGTAATCTAAGCCAAAAATACATTCGAGAACGCGAAGAGCGATTGGCCAAACTTGGCTTCTCTAAAGAAAAGGATGTGGTGGAAGGAAGGACTCTTGTTGCCTATGCCGATGAAAGGCCTCAGGAAGTGGCTGCCAAACACCGGGAAATAATAGTCAAAGCAGCTAAAGCTGGAATAAAAATTCTCAGTGGAGGCGATTCAAACCCAATTGGAGAAATTGGTCTTCTTGAAATTGAGCAGCTTGTTTTATCCGGTTTAACTGAAATGCAGGCGCTGATAGCGGCTACCAGGAACTGTGCCGAATGGTGTGATGTATTGGACAAATTAGGAACTGTCGAAAAAGGTAAACTGGCTGATCTAATAGTTGTTAAAGATAATCCGCTGGATAATATTTCCAATCTTAGAAAGCTAAAGATGGTCTTTAAGGATGGAAAGCTGGTTAATCTGGCCAAAGATGAAGGCCAGGCCAGTTTCTGGAAACTTTATTTTAAATAAAGAGAGGGAAATTAGAATACCTCATAGCCAGATCTAGTAGCCACCAAAATTTGCGGTCAAGTCCCTTGAGAGGTAGAGAAAGGAAGAATATTCGATTGTCAATTAACTAAAGAAAGGCCCTACTACAGACTTTGAGGGCATGATTCAGGGAATTTGTTTATCTAATTTTATCACTGTAGTTGCTGTGTTGCCACATGCGGACTACTTTCCCACTCTCATCTCTTTCAAATATCACTTCTTCGCCGAGGGTTTTATCCTTGCGTAGACGGCGGAAGGTATCGCCCCTGATATGCTTGAGCAGGGTTAAGCTCTTAGCAGGATTTTCCGACGGGAGACTTAAGACTGCCAGTTTGCCCTTCCAGGGAAGAACGACCTTCTCCCCCCACCAGGGTTGCTCATTGTAATACCCAGCATAATCTTCGAGGTCAACCGCCACTTTTTCCTCTTCGACTGTGTTAGATGCCTTCTTTAAGATATCTCTCATTCCTGTGGCGTATTTTCCCGGGGAAACACCCTGAGCATTGATCATGACGATAAAGGCCCATTTATGGGGGATGTCAATATTAAGGGTGCTTCTATAGCCTGGACAGGATCCTCCATGGCCGACCATCATTCTTCCATCTGCTTTCCAGACTTCAAAGCCCAAGCCCCAGGTAGTTTCCCAATCGGGATCCACCCAGTGTACCCGATGCATTTCACGCAGGGTAGATGCCTTTAGGATTTCTTCTCCTCCTTTTTCCAGAAGGCGAAACTGCCAGGAGGCAAACCGGGCCAAATCTTCGACTGTTGAAGAAAACCCGGCTGCAGGCGCGATGCCTCTGGCTTGGAATAAGGGAAGCATTTCCCTGGTTCCGTCACGCTTGAGGGCAGAGTATCCTGTGGCCAATTTCCCTCTCCATAGGGATTCCGGAAGTTTCGTTCGTGTATCGGCAAGCCCCAGAGGTTTCAATATTTTCTCTTGGATGTACTGTTGGTAGGGCATTCCCGAAACTTCAGCAACGATTTCTCCCAGCAGAGTCATCCCCAGGTTGCTGTACTGAAAATAAGTGGAAGGAGGGTAAAGAGTTTTCTGGGTGCCGAGTTTAGCTTTGACCTGCTCTAGTGAGGGGAAAGGAAAATCAGGCCTGGTCCAGTAAGGATAGTCCGCTTCACGGGGGAGTCCGGAAGAATGGGTGAGAAGAGATCTGATGGTTATGGGGCCGTTATCCGGGTACTGCTGCTTTATGTTAAACCAAGGGAGGTGATCAGAGACAAGGTCATCGAGTCGGAGTTTCCCAGCGTCGCGGAGCTGCATTATGGCTACAGAAGTGAACAATTTGGAAATTGAGCAGATGCTGTAGATGGTTTTTGGTGAGGCTGGAACTTTTTTTTCAAGGTCGGCCATTCCATAGCCTTTGCTCCAGAGTAATTCCTGATCAACCACTATGGCCACCGACAGGCCAGGGAGATGGTCATAATCTCGCTGGGCCTCAAGCCAGGCATCGATAAGCCGGAGGGCTTCAGAGAAATCGGATTTAGGTTGATCGTTGGAAAAAAGGTAAGGGGTAAAAATTAAAATAAAAAGGAGAAGAAAAGTAGATACGGATATAGATACTCTTTTCATATTGGCCTCCTATTGAAAGCTTTTCTTATAATAAACTAATGTTTTTGCCTTCATTCTATTGATGATCCCGAGGGATGATCTCTTCCCAGGTTTTTTCTCTGATAAGTTTTCCATTTTCCATCGCCCTCCGTATGTATTTGTAGTAAAAGTTCTGACGATCGCTGGTTAAGGAAAGCTCAGCTTCCACCGTCACCGTTCGTCCTTCAAGTTCAATAGTATAACGATTTTTACCTGTAACCCTGGCCCGGGCAGGATCGTTATCCTGGGCTTCATGAACTATCTTTTCCCAGTATTTAATTTTTGCCCAAGGATAAAATGAACCGTCTGCACCTGAAGCTACAATACGTGTTTGAAATAAAAGCGGATTACGCTCAATTCGCCTGATTTCAGCATAGCCTGAGATGGTTTCATCATCGATTTTTAAAGCACCGTATCCGGGAAGTTCCGGATCCTTGGCTGGAGGTAAAAAATTAGGCTGTGATAACTCAGATTGAGGTATGACTGGCAGGACAACATGGGAAGCATTCAAGCCAACTACAGCCATGGTAGTGGTCATGGCGAAGGGAGTTGGCCAGATCATGGGCCAGATGGCATTATTTACAGCCAGCCGGAGGCGGTGGCCCTTGGGGAACACCCATGAAGTAAAGTGGAGGTCAAATTCCAGCTTATAAACCTGACCAGGCACGAGTGCCTCCGGTTTTTCTGCCGATTTACGGTGAGCCCCGTTAAGACCAGCTCCAGCCACCTGGGTTACAGTTCCATCAGGCGCTACATCAGAGAGGCGCACGATCCAATGGGCCTGGGGCGCCTCGGCCGAGACGTACAATATTGCCCGCGGAAAACCAAGGATTTCCAGGTCTTTCTCCAGGGGCTCTGTATCATAAACCAGGCTGTAGGCATCTGTACCACGCTGATCCCAGGCAAAGTCACCCCACCAGTTGACGTTACCGGCTGCTTCAACACCGACTGTGGGAATATAACGAAGCCTGTGGTTTTGTCCATTGCCTTCTTTTGATTTGGAACAAGACAAAGAGTGATCTGCATGAGCATAAAGAGCCAGCTTCTGGGTGCGATCAATAGGCCAGCCCTTTTCCCAACGCCAGTAGCCAGGCACCTTTTCCACAACACCTGGTGGATGCCACTTGCGAACATAAACCGCTAACCGCGGTTCATCCATGATACCTGTATCGTTACCCTTCAACCAATAATCGAACCAGCGAACTGCCTCGTGACGCCATTCTATTCCAGGCTCTGGGTAAGGTTGATGAGGCCAGGCATGGGCCCAGGGACCTACTATACCCTTGACAGGAGCCTCAAGTTTTTCCAGCATGCGAGGTACGCTGTCGCGGTAGCCATCATACCAGCCGCCGATGACAAATGTTGGTATTTTGATGCTGGAATAATTGGAATTAAGTGAGGCCCGGTTCCAGAACTGGCCATCACGCTGATGACGTTTGTAAATGAGCAGCCAGGGCTCTGTATCAAAGCGCTTTCTAAAATAGGCTTCATCAAGAAAGTAATCCGGTGGAGCAGGTAGAATGTTAGCCAGATCCTGGCCAAACTCATAGGAATCAACATGCATCATGCCATCTATAAAATGGACGTCGTCGTGAAAAAGATCATCTGTCCCCATGAGAGCCACAATGGCTTTAAGCGCTGGCGGATTGCGCATGGCCATCTGGATGGAATTAAACGCCCCCCAGGAGATGCCAAACATGCCCACTTTACCTGTTGACCACGGCTGTTTGGACAGCCAATCAATCACCATCTCCCCGTCTTTCAGTTCCTGATTGGTATATTCGTACTCGATCAGTTTGCCTTGGCTGGCGCCAGTACCGCGGATATCCACCCGGGCCACAACATAACCCCGGGCGACAAAGTATGAGAAAACTGCGAATCGTCCCTTGCGGCTTTCGTCTTTTCGATAAGGAAGATATTCAAGAAGTACAGGGAATTTAGCCGATTGGTCTCTATCTGCCGGCATAAAAAGACTGACAGCCAGCCGCACCCCATCAGGCATAGGAATCCAGGCTTCCTTGATCTCGATTCCTTCATAGGTGAGGTCGGGCAGTCTTGCTTGGTTACTGGCAACTGCAGTGAGGGCCAAGACAACTATTGTTAGTTCGATTAATAAATTTTTTCTCATCTTAGGCGTTAAAAAGAACCATAAAAATTTAATTTTTGGCTTTGACAATTTCCCCTCTTTGGTTTTCAATATCTAACATTTTAGCTGTTCTAGCTACCATATTACAAAAAATAGATTTATTTAGCCAAGAAGAAGTAGCAAGTGAATAAAAACTTGATTTTGTCCCAAAGTGACGGGAATGAGTTACTACGTTAAGGCGAAGGAAAATGTCTCCGCTTCGGTTCAGATTTTTCAGCCAGCGAAAATAGGTTTATCAGCCTGCACTAAACACCGCAATCCTACTCCAACCAGAGCAAACACCGATCCAGTTGCCAGTACGGGCACCCAGCCAAAAGCTTCGGCTGTAATCGGGACGAGAAGAGCTCCGATACCACCTACAGCATTACCACCTGTGCTCATTACTCCAGTGGCTGAGGAAGCCTGAATGCCAGAAACATAAATTGCTGCGGCCCAATATTGCTTTAACCTCTCAAAAAGGCAATCGGAAAAAGTGGGAAGGCCTCCATCATGTCTTATACTTTTAAATTCTTTCTTCTTTTTCCAGAAACTCTGTCAAAGAGAAAATCATGAAAAGCAATTAGGCGGAGCCTCAAAATTCAAGAAGAATTCCTGCGAGACCATATTAGGGGCGGAGGTCTCTCGGCGACAAATGTCAGCTGGAGATAGTTGATGATCCTGTCTAAATATGTAAGCTGGCACTGGTGTTATAAGCTGGCATTGGTGTCACCGATTTTCGCTAGTTCTTCAGTTTCGAGCAAAAAATTAGGTAAATATGTGAACTGTCACCAATTTTCACCAATTTTTTTCACCAGTTTTTAGCCTTTAAATTTAGCTGGTTGGTTGACGAATAACGTCCAGCAAAGTTCCATCTCTCCACTCGATGGCATGGACAATCTCTCCGGTTGTTTCCCGGCGAGGTGGTATTTTCCCCATCTGCTGGGCCTTGGCCACCGACCGCTGGTGGAGCTCCTCAATGGTCAGGACTTTTAGACCAAATTGTTCAGCTTGGGCCAGGATGGATTGTTTATAGGGGCTTTTACTTTGGGGATTTACCGCCACAAATTCTTCGGTAACTACCACATCAATTACTTCCCCAGGCGTGGTTCGGGTGTAAACCTTTTCCACCACTCGAGGAAAACCCCACTCACCTTTTCCACTAGCCAGGGGCAAAAAGATAATGGTGAGGGCCGCCCCAGCCGCTACATCTTGCCCTCCCCCGATGCCCCCTATAATCCGACCATTGGCACAAACAGTGTTGACATTAAATTCCAAATCAACCTCTAAAGCCGACAACACAGCCAAATCAAGCATATTCACGGCACACTCTTTATTAGCCACGGAAGCATAATAACCAGGGGTAATTTCTAAGTGACGCGGATGGGTTAACAAAGATTCAATTACTTTCGGGCTGGGCTCAAATAATTGCCCATGCATTAAATATCTCACCAATCCTTCTTCCAACATATCCACGTGGAAAGAAGTAATACCCCCAATCGAAAAATTGGCCACAACTTTCATTTCTCTAAGGATTTCCCTTATGTTTTCCAAGACGATCAAACCGGCTCCGCTGCCCACTTGAAAAGCAAAGTTTTCTTTTACTACACCCGCCGCTTTAACTACCCGGGTAACATTCTCGGCAACAGCAGCATTAAATGGATTAGCTTTGGCTTTATTCATATCCAGAGTGCCACTTCCGATTCCTGCTGCTAGGCCTGGTTCTTTAACCGGGACGACAAAATCTACGTTCTCCATCGAGATAGAAACGGGCATAATCAGATGCTCGCTCACTTCTCCAGCCAGAAGACATGTATAATCAGCAAACTCAGCATCAGCAGCAAACAAACCTAAGGGACCACAAAGATGTTCAGGTTTCCCCATCAGGCCATTGGCATTTCCATAAACATCAGCTATCGGAACCGGCCCAAAAGCAACTTTAACTCTCACCTCTCCTGTTTGAAGCTTCCGAACGCGGTTGCCATGAGAAAAACCAATGCTCACCCAAGGCAACAGTTCCCCAGCGGTGACATACGCCCCAAATTTCCGATAGACATTTCCGTATAACCCTCTCAGCGTTCCATCGCGGAAAGCTTCAATCAACCAGGGATCAGTGTGATCAAAAAAGGCATTTCCATAGAGAAGCAAGTCCTTTTTTCTCTTCTCGCGGAGTTTTTCGATGACTAGCTGGAGACCTTTGTCACCCGCTCGATAATAATGGGGATACGAAATCACATCACCATCATTGATTAAGTCCACCACCTTTTCCAGGGAGGTCACTTTATTCTGTCGATGGGGGATGGGCGAAGCTCCTCGGCGGCCAGCAATAAAACTGGCATAGGTTTCATCATTAAAGGCACTCTTAAACGGGGAATAGAAATGATTGTTGATCTTCATGGTTACCTTTCATCCTTACGCATAATTTTATTTTTTTTTGAATCTAAATTATTTTCGGGCTTCTGTTTTGTTATATAGCAACCACTTATTTTTTTCTCTGTTAGATGGTAATTCTTTAGGCTGACTTCTTTCTTCTCCCTGAGGCCTTCCTCTTTCTCCCCTACTTCGCTTCCTCTTTCTTTTTCTCAAGTTGAGGATTTTTAACATATTTATCGAAAAAGGCCAGCCATCTCGCCCAGAGGTCAAAATAGGTCTCTAGACAGCGTGGTCCGTGCGATTCAAAGGGGTAAACATAGAGAACCGCCTTTTTTCCTAAGCCAGTGAGGGCTTGAATCATTCGTTCCGATTGAATAAGGAAAGTTCCACTATTATTGTCTTTGGCCCCATGATACATGAGAAGAGGTGTTTCCAAATGGTCAGCTTCAAAAAACGGCGACATCTCAATATAGACATCTTGAGCTTCCCAGATAAAACGACGCTCATTCTGGAAAGTCATTGGAGTCAGGGTCCGGTTGTATGCCCCATCTCCAGCAATCCCAGCTTTGAAAAACGGCGTATGGGCCAAAATATTGGCAGTGGCAAAAGCCCCATAGCTATGTCCGCCATGGCCAAGTCGGTCAACATCAACATATCCCAGCTGATCAACCTTACGAATGGCGGCATACATCGAATCAACTAGGTGAGCAATATAATTATTATTGTATTGATTGCCGCGACCGAGGATAGGAATATCGGGAATAACCACGGCATAACCCTGGGTAAGCCAAATCTGAGAAGCGTTGCGCGTACTGAAATGACGAAAAGCATTCAAGTTATAAGAGCGAAGCACCGAGCTATTATAGTCTTTAACTGATTGATATTCACGGGGATAGGTCCAAAAAACAGCCGGGACTTTTTGTCCGGCTTGGTAATCAATAGGAAGAAGAACCCAAGCATGAATTTCCAATCCATCTCGGCGAATAAAGGTGAAGTGCTCCCTCTTGGCTGCGGTTATCTCTGGATAAGGATCTTTATTGGAAGTCAGTTGTTTGGTTACTTTCCCCTTTTCCCAAAGATAACAATCGGGAAAATCAGTCGGGCTTTCTTGCTGGATGATCAATTTGTTTAAGTTTTCATCCAATGGCAGCAAGGGTTGTTCATAATAATCCGGTGAGCCTTCAAAAAGACGAGTTTTTTCCTGGGTTTTTATTTCAACCTGGTCAATAAAAGGCCGCGGTTTTAAATTTTCTTGATATCCCCTTCCTTGTAAAAATACTTTTTTCTTATCAGAACTGAGAAGAACATAAGTGATTCCGTTGGCTGTCCTCTGAACCATAACATTGCCGGGGTGGTGGAGAAGGTCTTCGGGGTCAATGTCTTTGACCAACACATAAGCTCGTGGTGGTTTACACCTTAAATCGTAAGCTACGATTTCCTGGCGATTCTGGCCGTCATCGTTCCGACCACTTAAAGTAGCTAGGGCAAAGGAACCATCACGAGTCAAATCAACGCTCACGAATCTTTTTTCGGTAGCCACTAGGGTAATAGCTTTATCGAGATCAAAAGGAGGAGGAAGAAACATTAATCTGTCTTTAGGTTTACTTGGGGCTTTTTCTTTTTTATCTTCTTTTGCTTTTTCTCTCCACAGGAAAATCAGCCCTTTTCCGTCAGGCCGCCATTTGACTTCCCGTGGCCAATTTCGATCCGATCCTCTCTCCCGCGACATAGCTTCTTGGAGGGGAATTTGCCTAATGGTGGCTATTACTTTCCCGGTTTCATTCAAAACTTCAAGGGAACGAGGGAAACTCCGGTAGCTTACCAGATAGGAGAAAGGCTCCGTTAACCTCTCAGCGAGAATATATTTTCCGTCAGGACTGACTGCAATGCTTTCAAACATTCCGGGCTCCCCAATATAGTGAGGCTCTTGCCCCGGGTAAAGAATAGCCAATTGGGAGGTAGTATAAAACCTAAAGAGTTCTTTATCATAAGGAGTCCGGATTAAAAAAGGGAAAGTGCGGGTCGGCGTGGGTTTTTCTCTTGTCCGGCGAATTAAAGGGCTGGAGGGAATAGTGGGTGGTTGAGGCTCAGAGCCTCTGTTGGAGGGTACCAGTAAAGTTACCAAACTGCCATCGGGGCGCCATTGAAGCGTTTGAGATGGGGGACTCCCTGAGCGCCGATAACCTCGAGCGCCACTTATCGTCACCATGACCAACGCCTTAGAGACAGCCTTGGCTTCTCCGGTGCTTACATCAGCCACCCAGACTTCGCTCCCCTTCCCAAGATGAGCCAGAAAAGCAAGCTTATTTCCCGCCGGCGACCAAACAAAATCAGATACCAGGATGTTGGCTGGCAGTTGAACTTCCCAGGCTTTTCCTTGGCGGTAAGAATATATTTTTAATCCTTTCACCCCGTAGGTGGATAAGCGCCACTCGCGATTAACATCAGGACAAAATTCTAGCATGGCTAACCGCAATGTCCGCTGCGCCATTCGTTTAAGGGAAGAAAATTCTTCCTGGATGGGAATTAAGAAGTGATCTTTATCCGGACTCAGATTGGACAAGACATCATAGTGCCGATCACGGAGCAGAAGCTCTTTAACTTCCTCCGGAGGTTGAAGATAAGTTTCTCGATAAAGAAGCTCATCAGCGGCTTCTTTCTGGTTATCAAGACACCATCCTTGGGTATTGTAGAAAAAAGTAATAAGCAGCAAAAAAAGAAAAATTTTACTGATTTTGATTAATTTTAAATTAGACATTTACCCACCTCCTTAACCAAAAGCAAAAAGATTGGAGACCCCTTAACCAATAACAAGAAATTAAAAGATAAAAGTTGGGGTAAGAAGTTTTTAACCAAGTCAAAAATCAATCACCTCTTTGAAGAGGACTTTTTTTGTCTAGATATCTCAATAACTTTTTGTTCTGCACCGGGACAAGTTTTAAAACCTATTTTCCTTACTCACCATCAGGGGATTTTTAACACAATCAAAAATCCAAGTCAAAATAAAGATGGACTGATGGCCAAAATTGCCTCCAAACTGCGAAAACAAATTGTCAAACCTTGCTTGGCGAAAGGCACTGATCACATCAGTAAAGACAGCCTTGAGAGCTGAAAAAGAAGGGCCTCGATGGTCATCTCGAAATGTTTGGGCAAAATCCTCATCAGCATATAATCCTCTTGCATGATTGATGAGCACTTGAGCAAAATCAGTATAGATCCGCCAATCACGAGCCTCATTCGCATGAGCCAGAGTGTTTCGAGATGCCCTTCCACGAACCCCCATATGGAACAGTTCATTTTGCCTTGACCTGAGACACACCTCGATTTCTCGAAGACTCTCTCGATAAGTCAGCTGAGCAAAAGCCATACCCAAAAACTGGCCCAAACAGGAAAAACTCTTGACTTTGTAATTGCCCCGGTAGCGTTTAACGCATTTTCGGAATTTATGCCTAGGGAGATAATCCATTATCTGAGAAAAAACGGTTCGTCCTGTATTTATGGCTACTCCTTCCCGTCGATTGACAGAAAGGTGACCTTATCATAAAATTGAATCCAAATCGATTACAGTGAAATTCTTCTATATCTTAATTAATATAAATAAATTACAAGGATTTTACATTCAAACGTTGGGACAGCAGTTCACCGCTGCCTTCTTTTGCCACCCTGAGATCGTTAGGATCTTACTAGACAACGGTGCTGATAAAAATTTAAAGAATAACGCCGGACGTACTGCGCTGGAAACCGTTTCAGTTCCTTTCAATGAGGTCAAAGACATCGACGATCAATTCAGAACGTTCTTTAGACCGCTGGGAATTGACCTTGACTACGAGAAGATTAAAATGACCCGCCCCAAGATTGCGGAAATGTCGCGATAGAGGTAACTTCACAGGGTGATTGATTAAAAAATCTTATATTTATATTTCCAATCCCGTTTGAAGGATTATACCTATTTTCCTCTGTCTGGAGTTAGCTTCCAGATGATGTAGGTTTCAAACAGTTCCTTGCTTTCGGCCAGAGTCTGAAACCTCCAGCCGAACTCATTCGCTATCCTCAATACACGCTCTGGTTCAGCAATTGATGAGTACGCCATTTGGACGAATCCATCAGGTTTCAGGTAGTGTGACGCCTCCTTAAAAAATCTTTTTATCAGCGATTTGGCAGGGTCGTAAAGGGCAAGCCCCAGGTTATCCTGGGGTATTCCTTCCAGATAAGGGGGATTAATGAGAATGACATCAAAAATCGAACCAGAAGGTAAGGACGAGAAGAGATCTCCTTCAATCACCCTGACAGTGGATTCCAAACCATGTCTCTTAATATTTTTTTGGGCAATGCGAACAGCTTCAGGGTTGATGTCCACGGCAAGTACTCTTCGTGCTTTAAATCCAGCCACTATCGCCAATATACCTGACCCTGTACCAATATCCAGCACCTCGTCTTCTGGAGTCACGCATATATGCCTGGCCATGAACTCGCTGGTTCGGAAGTATTTTGGATTGAACACATCTTTCGAGGTGAGATATTTCCTGCCAATCACTTCAACTTCATGAGGACCATAGTTCTGTAAGGCACGGATGATTAAGACTACAATGTGCTGCCAAAGTTTATTCATTTAGTTTTATAAAAAAAGTCCAAGTTCTGACTCAACTGTTATGTTGGGGTGCCCCTTGAAATACACCGGACTTTCATCAAACTGAATAAAAGATATATCTTAAGTATTTTTCTACAATTACTACCATACGAGGACGGGATCGTCAATCGCAGCGATACCACTATATTTATATAATATTCCTAATATGTTGACAGTTCCGTCTATTTTGTGAATTTTATCTATATATTAATAATTTACCCCCGAAGTGTTCAATCCGTACTCAAGCAAGGAGGCTTAAAATCTTTGATAATTCCAAGTCTTTAGCCTTTTTATCCATGAATAAGAAAAAAAGTGAGCATCACATCCCCTGCCTGGTCGATGAAAAAGGCCAATTTTTGGCAGAAAAAGAGAAGGAAGTTTGCCATGCGGGCGACGGGCTGCTACACAGCACCTTTCTGGCTATAATCTTCAAAGAAAGAATGAATTGATAATCGCCCGGAGGAGCGCACAGAAGAAACTCTGACCGGGTTTTTTGGATGGAACAGTTGCCAACCACTCTAATGCTGAGTGCTCACTAGTCAATATCGTCTCTTACACCTTATTTTCTTTTGGAAAAATTGGTAAATATGTAAACTGTCACCAATTACTGTCACCAATTACTTCCGGTACAAGGGAAATTTCTTTTCTTTTTAATTCTCTATTACGCTAATTTTCTGATATTCTCTATTTTCTGTGGATTTCTTGTTGACTGGCCCCAAGTTTCATAAATATGATGGATAATGAAGTTACTTAGTAGAAGAGAATTTGATTATATCAAGTGAAATACAACACCAAAATAAGATCGAAATTCTAATCATTTATCATTTGACAACAAGAACATAACACCATTGCTTAAATTTGCAAGAAGACAAAAAGCAACGTATGGTCAATATGACAAGACATGAAGGGAGTATTTAAGTATGCACATACTCTCAGGAAGTTTGATAGTAGTAGTGGGCCTTTTTATGGTGATATGCGGCAGTACAAAGAGCAAATTTACTATTTATCGGCTAATGGTGGCCCGGTCCCGAATACTGTGGGGTGAAAAGGTGCACCGCTTCTACCAGATTGCTGGAACCATGGTCATTGTCTTCGGAGTATTGGTTGCTCTTGGTTACATTTGACAGTAAATAAAACCGCCCAACAAAGGACTGCAAATCGACCCCGCTGCGCGTGGCAATTGAACTCTGGCATTAGACCTCAATAATTTCGTGGGTAGAGGATGATAAAAGCTGACTAACAACCTCCTTAAATCTCCACTAAGTGCCGCGGCCTCTTCCGGAAATGGCGAATTCTCTTTCTATTTTGCCATTTCTGACTCCGTAGGCCTTATCATGGATATTTAATACCAGGCTAGCACTGTTGGGCACAATTTGTAATCGCTCTCCAAGGGTAAGTTTCTGGGCATTTTCTTTATAGTAGACCAAGCCGCTTTCGGCGCCGACTCTTCCCAGCCATAAGTCATCACGCCCCTGAATGGAACCGAAACTAGGCATTCCATTCCAAAAGAAACCAGGGACCTCCCGGCACCCAATAATAGATTCGCCACCCAAGGCTTTAAAGCCCGCGTCGATAACCACACAAGTTGGATGGGAAGTACTCACTACCGTAGTCAGTACGGTAAGGGCACACCGGTCAAGAGTACAACCGAGAGAGTAGCTGTAGATAATATCCCCGATGACGCGCTGTCCGGGGTGGATTTCTGTTATCTCTTTAAGCACCCCTTCTTTCACCCAGCGGCAGGTGGCAAACATTGTCGGAGAAGCTCCTGTGGAGACGTCTCTTATATTGAAGCCTTCTCTGCGGAGAAGGCGGGCCATTTCACACATTATTGAACCAACCTCAAGGGCTACCCGGGAAACGTCTTCTTCGGTGGGCATGGCTTGAGCGCTTGTCTCGTGGGCATAAATACCCACCAGTTCAATACCCGGGAGTTGGCTAAGCTTCTTGGCCAGCTCCAGCGTTGGGGTGCCGGGTAAAACACCGTAACGCTTTGTGCCGGTATCAATTTTCATATGCACCGGGATTTTCTTCCCGACTTCTTGACCGACTTTGGAAAGCCCTTCAGCCTGTTCCACCATGTCCACCACGATGGCCAATTTGAGCCCTGGTCTGGTGACGAGCTTCTTGATCTTCTCCAATTTTCGCTCACCGTAGAAAGGATGAGCAACGATGATATCATTAATGCCTGCTTCGGCCATAACTTCTGCCTGGTCTATTAAACCCACTTCAACGCCACAAGCTCCCGCTTCAAGCTGCATCTTGGCTATTTCTGGACACTGGTGCACTTTAACATGGGGGCGCAGCTTCACTCCTGCCCCAGCGGCGGCTTGAGCCATCTCCTTGATATTTGCCTCCAATGTATTCATATCAATGAGAACTGCCGGAGTGTCTAAAGATGGATAGGGAACATTATTTTTCATCAGTTCAGCCTCCTTTGACAATTAGTTACTCTTTGCCCATCAAAAAAATTCACCAATGGGAAATGTACTTTCTGCCAAGCCGACTACCCTACAACAGTAAACATGAAATATCCAGCCGACCATATCCCTCCCTGACCATAATATCTCTTCTATGTCTTCTGGAGAAACCTCAGGAGAAAATCAAGCTTCTCTTATATCACCTTCCCTGGTCCGGAAGGCCGTTAATTTTTGAGCAAGACTCTGCCATTCAGTGTCCCGTTAAACTTGCCCTTTTCCACCGCTATTTTTCCATTCACAAGCACATATCCCACCCCGGAAGCATATTGCAACGCATTGTCGTAAGT
>Ga0190349_1000054_pt1 | contig 42519 bp, 37 predicted proteins | sample 48721378_MG_FD_179798 | JGI IMG/M metagenome (GOLD analysis project Ga0190349, IMG submission 179798) | Hydrothermal vent microbial mat bacterial communities from Southern Trench, Guaymas Basin, Mexico - 4872-13-7-8_MG | ecosystem: Environmental > Aquatic > Marine > Hydrothermal vents >...
GTATCATATCCCTCAATACTACCACACTACTAAATAAAACCTTTATCATCTTTACCTCTCCTGCTTTAAAACTGGAAGCTCTCTTCTTATAAATTTTAGTACAGATTGAACAACATCATCTGTAAAAATCACCTTGGGATCCACATAGTAGGCTGATTCCCCCATTGGATCATAATCCACATCTATCAATGCCTCCCCTGTTTTTCTCCTCCTTTCAAGATATTCTTTTATACCCTCATCAGGAGGAAATAAACCAACATAATGCCAGCCATCTTCTTTCAAAACGGCCATTCCCCTTATAGCCTTTATACAACTGTCATCATCAGATACAAGATCCTGCATACCAAACCCATCCCAAAACACTTCAAACATTGACCTTCTCCAGCGCTCCGAAAGAGGTATGGCCTTACCACTCGTGTACGATATTAAAAGTAGCTTACCTTCACTTAAATGCCCCCCTAAACCCCCATTTTCCTCTATTATGTAATCTGGTACAATACCTGCATGAATTGGTCTAAATGTAAGTAAAATACCAGTATCCTTAACAGCCATTTCTCTCCATATCTCCTCCATATTACACCCATCTCCAAAATGATAAATCAATGGATCATACACCGCTACAACCTGCCTCGGCTCCCATGAAATAAAATATTCTCCCCTCTTACACAGCCTGGGCAGATCCACCCTCGCTTTTAGCCTCCTCTCTATCCTTATATTCTCAAGCCTCTTCGTAAACATCACACCACTTTTACCACGAGAGAGAAACTTAAAAAAGTTAAGAATATATTTAACATTTGCACTGTCTATAGTAAAACCACTATTGGACTCCAACCATCTGTATGCTGTCCGAAAGTTATACCATGTAGTATCTGGAACACTTAAACCACGCTCTTTAAAATACCTCCTCATTAACTCCGCAAGATAAATACCAATCGTGTACCTAGCCCCAGCAGCATCAGGACCATCCCAGAACTCCATAATCTCATCTTCACTTAAACTCTCTAAGGACTTCTTCAACGCCTTCTCTATAAAATGCTTCTGATATTTCTTGAAATTATACCCACTGTGAGCCCTGAAAAATGGAAAACCACAACTAAGTAAAATTAAAACACATAACATTTACACCCCCTTGTTTCTGACCACTCTAATATTGTAATAAAAAAAAAGCGTGGATGTCAAGCATTCTAATTGCCCTATTAAATCTATACAGAATTCATATCGTTGACTCATATGAAGGAGGTAAGGTAACAGAGGGATGGATCATTTTATGAGTTGACCATTCCCTTTTCTAATAGATTTTTTCGTGAGGCTTTAGTTTTTTCCACATTTTTCTCCTTGCAAAATCTTTCCTGTTCAGTTAATATAATTTAGCTATGATTTATTTAATCTTCTTGCTCCTGAACTTTAATTTTCAGCAAATAAAGCCCTTTTCGTACAAATTTGAAGGGATCTCCCGGATCTCCGCCATTGATTTTAATGTGGATGGGAGGACAGATTTAATTCTGTGGGGGGAAGATAGAGCGCCACTGCTTCTCGAAAATTTGGGAAAATCTAATTTTTTAGAAAGAAGCATCCCAGCTTTTTCAGATTATACCTTTGGTATTATATACCTGGGTGTTATTAACTACAACGGGGATGAATACCCCGATATACTGGTGATTGTCAATCTACCTGGAGTTCTACCAGAAGTCTTGGTAAATAATTTTGGAAATGGATTTGTAAAAAATATGTTGAATATAACCGCCCCCGATATAATAGATTCGGTGCTATTATCCGATGTAAATCAAGATGATCGAAGTGATATCGTGTTCTGGGGCACAGAATTGGCTATATTTATGCAGAAAAAGGAATACACTTTTGAAAAAGATACACTTCTTCGGAATTTTTTAATACACAAAGCCACTCTGACGGACTTTGATTTTGATGGTAAAATGGACACCCTCTTTCTCAGAGACTCAACACTCATATTGAATGACACAATCCTAGACCAAAATGTCACTTCCTATACAGTTATGGACTGGAATGAGGACAATACCCCGGATGTATGTCTCATCAAGAATGGAGAAATTTTCTGTCTCCTCAATGTAACACCGAATGTCAAACATCTCTCTATCAAAACCTCCGGGATAGAAGGGATTAAAATTATATTTTTCCACGGAGATACTGCAAGCTCCATTAGAACATATAAAACAGCGAGACTGGACATTTACAAGGAAATCGATTCTATATATGCCATCTCTGAAGGAGACACAGTTGTGCTTGATACGGCCACAAATGGTATGGATTTCTCCCTCATTTCCTCGGTCAGGGAGAAAGATACTTTAATTGACGCAATTCCTCAAATTACCCGGGATGGCTTCGAGGTCCAGTGCATCATGAGGACAGAAGGGTTCATGAGGGTAACTCTCTTCTCCCGGGATGGAAGATTAATAGGCATCCTTGATGAAAGACAAGCAGAACCAGGAATCTATTATATTCCTTATGAAGGAAGCCATCTCAGACCTGGTATATACATAATAAAATTTGAAGAACCTCTCGGAATTCACTCTACAAGGATAGTAATTACAAGATGAAAATTCAAATTAACCTCCCACTCGATAAAGACATTCTTGAAAAGTTTGATATTTTTGTGGTTGGAGGGACAATAAGGGATATATTTCTGGGAGATATTCCTCGTGATTTTGATATTGTGGTTCCTCCACCGGTGGAGACCTTTCTTCATGAGTTAAAAAAGAAAAACTATAGATTTTTCGTCCTTGATGAGAAGGAACAGGAATATCGAATAATTTTGTCCAAAGAGGAGTGGATTGATCTTTCTCAAATAAAGGGTGAAACCATTGAAAGAGACCTTATAATGAGAGATTTTACTATAAATTCCATAGGCGTACATTTGAAAAGTGGAATGCTTATAGACCCGACAGACGGCCTAAAAGATCTCAAAGGAAAAATTATCAGGACTGTGAGTGGCACTAATCTCATCCAGGATCCCTTGAGAATCTTAAGAGCTTTCAGATTCTTCGCCACGCTGGGCTTCAGTATCGAAAAAAAGACAGAGGAATTGATAAGAGAATTGCATCCTCTTATCAATATAGTGGCAATGGAAAGAATCAAATATGAACTTTTCCTCATTTTAAAAACTGATCAGGCTTATAAAACCTTCAAATATATGGAGGTGGTAGGTCTATTATATGATATATTTCCAGAATTAAGGCCACTTCGTTATACCTCCCAAAGATATTATAATGAACAGAATCTTCTTTATCACAGCATGATGACAATGAAATATACAGAAAAAATAATAGAAAAAGAAACTCATCCACAGGAAGCAGGTGACTTAAAGGTATTAATTAAATTCGCGTCTCTATTGCATGATATAGCAAAACCAGAAACACTCTCTTATGACGATGAAGGAAATACACATTTTTACGGCCATGACAAAATAGGTGCTGATAAGGTGGAGCAGATAGCCTTGAGACTGAAGTTTTCCAATAAAGAAAAGGATACCCTAAAAAAACTCGTGAGATACCACATGTATCCTCATCTTCTTTCTGCTGAAAAAGAAATTACAAAAAAAGCCGCGAACCGATATTTGAGAAAGACAGATGAACTTGCTTTCCCACTTCTTAAAATGGCACTGGGCGATGCTATGGCTTCTCCGCCAAGGCCAGGTGGGGTGCAGGGCTATGAAAGATTGGAGAAGATTCTAAAGGAAATTTTGGAAGAGAAAAAGAAACAAAAGAAAAGAATAATAACCGGGCATGATCTTATATCCCTTGGCCTTGAACCTGGACCTTTATTCAGAAAAATACTTGAGGAAATTGAGGATATGAGGGCTCAGGGTGAGATAAAGACAAAGGAAGAAGCACTTACCTATATAAAGCAAAAATATATTCAACCCCGCTAAAACATGCATCTCAGAGCCATATAGAGCGCCATATTCAAAGGAATAAATTTTATAAGTATAAAACTATATTTTTGTTCATAAAGAAGCGAATACGGACGCCTAAATGCACGGCGTTAAAAATCACTTTTTATTCTCTTGAATTCCAAGTTTCTGTATCCTATACCGAAGAACTCTTTCCGATATACCCAGCTCCCGGGCAGCCCTTGTTTTTACCCAGTTATTTCTTTTCAGAGCTTCAAGAATTATACTCCTTTCAATTGCTTCGATTCTCTCATCCAGAGACAGGAACTCTTGCTCCTGTGGGAAAATTTCCTTCCTGAGGGAGAGGGGGAGTTCTTCTGTAGTAATATACTCACCCTGGGATAACACTACTGCACGCTCCACTATATTTTCAAGTTCTCTAACATTTCCAGGATAATGGTATCGCAGAAGTAATTCGTAGGCTTCTCTTGTAAATCCCTTTATTTTTTTAGCTTCTCTTGCGCTGTAAATCTTAAGAAAATGCTCCAGTAAATATGGTATATCCTCCTTTCTTTCTCTGAGGGGCGGGATGTGTATATGAATCACATTTATACGATAAAAAAGGTCATCTCTAAAGGTTCCTGCTTTCACCATCTCTTCAAGATCTCTGTTTGTTGCTGTAAGAAGGCGAAAATCCACCTTTTTGGGCCTTAATCCCCCAAGTCTCTGAATCTCCTTTTCTTCAATAACTCTTAAAAGCTTAACCTGCAAGGGAAGAGGTAATTCCCCAATCTCATCCAGAAAGATAGTACCTCCATGTGCTCTTTCTATCAATCCCGGTTTTTCTCTATCTGCACCTGTGAAGGCACCTTTTTCATAGCCAAAAAGCTCAGATTCTATTAAACTTTCCGGAATAGCTGCAAGATTCACCGCTACAAAGGGGGCGTCCTTTCGTTGAGACTTTTCATGTATCAACCTGGCAATTAGCTCTTTCCCCGTACCACTCTCTCCGGTAATTAATACACTGGAAGAAGAACCAGCAACTCTAATGGCTATATCGACAACTTGTTTCATTGCATAAGACTCAGCAACGATACCCTTAAGCCTCTCGGGCCTTACAATTGTGCGCAACACTTTAACCTCTCTTTCCAATCTGAGATTCTCCTGGGCTTTACGAATGTTGATAAGAAGCTCTTCCAGATTTATCGGCTTTACAAGATAATTGAAGGCGCCCCTCTTTAGAGATTCAACAACAAGTTTCACATCCTGAAAAGCTGTGATCATTATGGCTTTTATTTCAGGGTTTATCGTTCGAATCTCCCTGAGCACCTCTATTCCAGATATATCCGGTAGCCTTATATCAATGAGCACAACATCAAAAGCCATTTTTTTAACCCTTTCTATACCCTCCTCCCCTGTTTCTGCTTCATCTACGGTGTATCCCCTTTCTTCCAAGAATTCTCGAAGCAACATCCTCTGGGAGCCCTCATCCTCAATAATAAGTATTTTAGACATCCTGAACCTCCATTTCTATAATAACCAGCGTTCCTCTCCCTGGCTGACTCTTCACATAAAGTCTCCCACCATGAGCTTCTATTATTCTCCTTGTGATCGCGAGACCTATACCAAGCCCGCGAGTTTTTGTTGTATAAAAAAAGCCCATTGCTTTTGAAAGGGTCTCCTCGTCCATCCCCTTTCCGGTATCTTTTAATTCTATTATAATCTTTTTCCCAGACCTCCTCGCGGCAATATATACTGTACCATTGTCCTCTATAGCTTCAAAAGCATTTTTTATAAGATTGTAAAAAACCTGATTCATGAGATCTAGATCACATGGCAACACCATTTCTTTTGGAACATCCACCTCAACCTTTATGGAAGGCATGCCCAGTTCTACCATAACAGAGTTCAGTGCTTTATCAATAATATCTCTGAGCCGGTATAACCCCTTTTTCACGGTCACAGGCTGGGCAATATCGCGGAATTGATCCACAATCCTATTCATTCTTGATATTTCATTGTCAATAATAGAAAGGTATTTCTCTTCCACGGTTCCCATTTCTTTTAACCTGTCCAATAATAAACTTAACGTATTTAGTGGATTTTTAATCTCATGGGCTACTGCAGAAGAAAGAGCTGATAGTTCTTCGAAATGCTTTCTTAAGGCTGCTTCCTCTCTGAGAGCAATTTCTCTTTTCAGGATGAGATTCTCCAATTTTACAACCAGGAAAATGGAAATTATTGCTGAAATTATAAGAACCAGAAGAACTATTACAAAATTTTTCTTTGCTCTTCTTTCAAACTCATCCATATATTCCAAGGAGTAACCGCCAACAATGAAATAACCATTTCTCAACTCCCTACTGAATTCCATAATCCGATGTACAGGAGTTTTTATCACACGTAGCCCCTCGATGGATTCCCTTCTGATAGGGAGAAACCCTTCATATCTCGAATCCCAGTACACTAAGGTATCTGCCCTAAGAAGAGCCAGATAATCAAAATCTCCACTTTCCGTCAGAGAATAAAACAGAATCTTCACCTTCTTTACATCAGGAATCTCCGTCTTGAATATCTCTCCCATTAACCCGGCTACGGAAATAACATGCCTTTGGGAAATCTCCTCCAGCTCTGAAAGCGTTCTTTTCTGATTCCAGATGTAAATGGTTCCAAAAAGAAGGAAAAGCAAAATATAAATGCATACAAGAAAATAACGTCCCTTCACCGTCCCCTTCTTCTCCTCATCCGATCGGCACATCGCCAGAGAGGAAACCCTTCTTTATCTCTAAGATAAATATCCCTGTTGCTTGAGCGGAAGTTAATAAATCCTGCCACTATTATATACTCCCCGTTATTTTTATTGAGAGAGCCTTTCACTTCCACAATTTCCCCTCTCAGGGGCAGCTTCTCTATATACCAAGGAGGACCCAGTATAATTTTAAATGTATCTGTATCTGTATCAACCATGAGGAATACCAATGGTACACCGGATCGAGGCCCTTTTTCTTCCCCTACTTCTATTATCCTTCCCTTTATTTCTATTTGATTTTCAAGGTCATAGTAAAATCTTCCCTGTGGGCCTGTTAAAATTAAGATTATAACCAGAAAAAGCATAATATTTCCACCTCCTACATGGAGAAAGACAGAAAAAATCTAAGAGAACCCATATTGTAAGTATATCTCTCCACATTAGAATTATTTTGATTGTAGAGGTAGTCCAGATTCAAATCAAGGACCCGTGAACCTACCGGAAAGCTTCTCTTTAACACCAGGTAAAAATATTTAAGATTATCCTTTCTCAAGGCAGTGGAATCTGCTGTGTATGTATTTAGATAATCTCTTGTTTCCAACCCCAGCTCCATATTCACTTTTATTAAGAGTGGTAAATATACGGTAGCACCCACCATGAAACCCGTGAAGTCATACGCATAAGGATCATCGTAAATATCGGAGTCTATATATACACTACCCGATGAAGAGGGAGCTTTCCCTCCTATCAAATTTCTTTTCGTATATTGAAAATAAACACCTGCATAATCTGTGAGGCCTCTGGAGATTCTTATTCCATATTCTATCCTGTACAAGGCTTCTTCAGATATTGAATAAACTACTGGGATCCGAGGCTGTCTCCTCCCTATTGCCGGTCTTACATGGGTATCACTGTACTCTATTAACTTCACATTCTTCCTTCCCATATGGCCCAGTAATTTTACTGTTGTTCTGGTTAATGGGAAAACACTAAAATCAAGCCTTGCTATGTGTTCACTCTCTTTAAAATAATCCGCATATTCAAGATATTGGTATGTGTAGTTTGCCTTCAACATTGTTTGGTTCGTGGGGTAAATCTTCAGCTCCGGAACAAAACTGATTCTCTGATATTCGGTATATCCATCGCTATATTTAAACAGGTGCTCCACCCCGAGTTTTATGTAATTCCCCACTCCGGGGAGGTCGACAAAATAGGAGACCCCCATGAGATTTTTAAAGTACGATAAAGAATCATGTTCAAAAAATTTATTGTACTGAGGACTTATAAATAGAAGAAGAGGGGAGTCACCATCCGTCTCAAGGTCTAACAGCACAGAAAATATAGCATCATCAACACCTGTACTGTCCTGAAAAATGTTGCTACTGTACTCCTGTCCTGCAGTGAGTGTAAAATTGATTGATATTATAAACGCAAGAATTATGTTTCCAATCATAGTATTATTATAACCCTCTTTTCCTTCAAGAAAAAAGGGGGGCAAAGCCCCCCTTAATCTTTATTGAGTTCCTCTTCTCTGCTTCCTGCCTAGAGAACTTCTACCTGCTCGTCTCATACCGCCGTTTCTGCCGCTCCATTGGGGGAATCCATTTTCGTCTCTCAAACGGAATCGCTCTCGGGTATGCGTATTCACCATTTCTCTTGCAAGTACAAGTTTACCTTTACCAGGAACTTCGGTATAGGAACCGGTGATTTTAACCTCGTCGTTTATCTTAACCTTTGCGACCACATAATCTGGGCCAAGTTCAACTGTATATCTCTTTTTGTCTTTGGTCTCAACTGTAATCTGCTTAATCAGATTTCTTCTGTTGAGTGAGGTTATATTTTTAACCTCTATTACTTTTCCTTCAATGGTCACTTCTTTGGATATATCATAGTATCTCGCTCTTGTCTGAGCATTGAGACCTGCAACCCCCAAGAATGTTATTATTGCTCCGAGTATTATGTTTCTCATCTTTAATTTCTCCCTCTCTGTTCATTTCTCTCTATATTTGGAATCTCTGGTTTTTGACTTCTTTCTTTTCTTTCTATCTTTTTATTCTCTCTTATTCTTTTTCTGAGTCGAAGCGAATCGGGGATACCATCTCCATCTTCGTCTCTGAGTCTTAACCTTTTCTGAAGCTGGGTTCTTACCTGGGTTGTATCACCAGCATTTTTGACTCTTACCTGATTCAACACCCTAACCTGCATGGTATCGCTGCGGGTCACAGTGACCTCATGAGAGACATCAACTCTATCATTTGACACATTTACCATCACCTCTGTGGTATCTTTTGTAACCTTTACTTCTCTCTCCACCTCTGCCTGCTGGGCAGAGAGGACTCCGGCCATTCCTGCTATTAGTGTTATGGTGAAGAGTTTCTTCATGATCTCACCTCCTTTTCTATTGTAAATTATTACAATTTCGGTGCCAGAATCAGAGTAAAATCAGGATTTCCTTGCAAACTAAAGGAAAAAGGAGAAATATATACACTATTTGTTCGACAATTTTGTCGAAATTTTAAAGTGGGATTGTAAGTAAATTTACAAAATCTGTCTTTTAATACCCGATCTCTCTAATAAATCTTAAATTTTTTCTCCACTTTTCTGAAACCTTTACCCACAGCTCAAGGTGGACAGGTCTCCCGAGAAACAGTTCTATCTCCCTCCTTGCATGTACACCCAGTCTCTTTATCGCCTGCCCTCCTTTCCCGATAATTATAGCCTTCTGTGAAGGCCTTTCTACATGAATTGTAGCCCTTACATAATCCTTTCCACCATGCTTCTCCGATTTTTCTATAAATTCCTCAATTTCCACAGCAGTAATATAGGGTATTTCTTCTCCGTAAAATTGGAAAACCTTTTCCCTCAGAATTTCCTGGACCACAAACCTTTCGGGTCTATCCGTGATCATGTCTTCAGGATAAAAGGGCTCTCCCTCTGGAAGGTATTCTATTATGGCCTTAAGAAGCCCATCAAAATTGATGGCTTTCAAGATACTCACAGGTATAATTTCTTTAAATTCATACAGCTTAGAATATTCGTCTATGATGGGTAACAGCTCCGGCTTTCTCACCAGATCGACCTTATTTATAGCCAGTATAGCTGGCTTTTCCCTTTCCTTTATTTCTTCCACAATGTGGATGTCTATGTCCTCTGGCGGATAAGGTTCTGTCATCATAAGGATCAGGTCTGCTTCTTCTATGGCTTCCATTGCTCTTCTGACCATCCACCTATCCAGTTCATGTTTCGGCCTATCCATAATACCCGGTGTATCCAGAAATAGTATCTGGTAATTCCTACCGGTCAGTATTCCCAGTATCTTATGTCTGGTGGTCTGTGGTTTTGGGCTCACAGCTGCAAGTTTGAAATTCAGTACTGAGTTCATGAATGTGGATTTACCTACATTGGGTTTTCCTATTATCCCCACATAGCCCGACTTAAATCCTCTCCCTTTTTCTAATTCCAATTTCAAAATACCTCCTTTTTATCATTAGCCCAGGAAAAATTTCATCCCTGGAATTGAATATATTGTTAACCCGCAAAAAACATTCTAACTTAGCCTTTAATTTTAAACCAAGGGAAACATCGCTCCACAATGCACTTTTACCATGGAATAAATAGTGCAAATAATAAGAGAATTCGAAATTCTTGAAGGCTACCTTATACCCTAAATATCCCTTTTCCTGGAAAATGTTTATATCAGAAAAAACCCTTGTATAATTTAAAAAGACATGCTCTGAACGGAAGCCAACATCTAATCTGTTTTCCTTGGTATCTCTAAATTTCGAAAGATACAAACTTATAGGATCCGGCCTGTAAATCTCGTCAAAGATATTTCTGGTAAATCGCAAGTAAAACCCCTTATAACCCAGAGTGATACCTTCCACCTTTTTCTTTGATCTTATCCGTAAAGGAAGAGAGTCGGCTAAGAAATAATCAAATTTCTCGATATCACCGAGGAAAATCTTTCTATCCCTCAAGACCTTGAGGGAAAATCCCCTGTATAGATAATAAAATTTAAAGGCAGGATAAAAATCTTCTCTCAATTTAATAAGGAGAAACCCGTTTTCCCAGAGGAATCCCCCTCCAAAAGCATCATAGAAAATTGGGTTGGTTTCCACAAAAAGCACTGTATTTCCGGTCCTGTAACCAATCTGCACATCTCCTCCATGCAAAATTTCCCTCTTGCCATGTATGTAGTCCACGCTGTTTTTTAGTTCACCGGATATAAAACCTCCCCCACCTTCAAAATAAAACAGAATAGAATCTTTGAGCGTTATAAAACGACCCACTTCTTTCTCTTCTAAACCAAGAGACACAGCTCCCTCATAGGTTAAGGCACTCCTCCACGTACTAACTCCATGGAAGAGGTGTTTTTCTCTAGAAACTTCCAATTCTCTAAAATCAAATTCCATCCTGAAAGGATAAAAAAGCCCAAGGGCAAATCTATCCAGTCCCTCCTCTGGAACATATCTCAAGTCTTCGGGTCTGGGTCTGAACTTATAAAGTGGAGAATAAATACTATCCGGGATAGGGAAAGGAACACTATTTAAAAGCATAAAAACAAGTAAGATTAACATCCTACTCTACCTTTTTAATGAGCAAGATTCCAATAATCAAAAAGAAGAGATTGGGGAACCACATGGCAGGAATAGCATTTATAACCCCTCTTCCTGCAAGTTCTTCCCCTCCCACAAGAAGCACATAATAAATTGTAAAAAGTATGAAGGATATCCCGAAGGCAGAACCATAACCTCCTTTCTTTACAATGATTGCCAGTGGGGTTCCTATCAAGACAAATACTATGGATGCGAAGGGAATGGAAAACTTTTTGTGTATTTCCACCCAAAGTTGATTGATCCTTCTTTTGAGTATGCCGATTCTTATGCTGTCAGTAGGCGAAGTTGTTCTCAGATCATTTTTAAAGGATTCGATCTTCTCATGAAGCATCCGTATATTCATTTCTCTGTCTCCGCGATAAGTACGTTCCTGCCTCACCAGCTTGGTGTCCACGGGGATTTTGATAATCTGCTTCTTGAATTTTATCCTTCTAAATTCTTCCTTTTTCACTCCTGTAGCCTCATGGATTTCACCATCATAAAGTTCAAGAATGAGGTATTCATCTCCTATACTATAGATTTTCCCTTTTTCTGCAATTACGGTTTTTACCCCTTTCCTAGCAACTTCCTCCAAGGTTATGTCAAATATATCCCCTGTTCTTTCGTTCTTATCACGGATATACAGAAGATAGTTGTCTATTTTGTTGAAAATACCCTTTTTAATCTCTATGGCAGGTTTTTTTTGCCTCACATCTATCATGAGGTTTTTCAATTTATGATTAGATTCAGGGAGCACATAATTATTAAAAAGTACCATGATTCCAAAAACCAGGGTGGCGAAAAGGAGGGGGGCATAAAGGGTTCTTCTCACACTCACTCCCAGGGATTTAAGGGCCAAGATCTCAAAATCCTGTGCAAGTCTGCCGTATGCCACAAGGGCACCTATCAATACTGCCATGGGTACGGTCAGGGCGAGAATAAATGGGAGAGAAAGCAAGAATATTTCCAGAACGGTTAGGACATGAAGTCCCTTTTTTATGATAAGGTCTAAAAGTTCAAAAACCCGGTTAAGGAGCAAAATGATGGTTAAAACAAAAAGACCCCCGAGGAAGGGGGAGAGGATTTCGTTGAAAAGGTATCTATCAATTCTTTTCATTTTAAAAGCCTTACAATAATATTAATAATGATTGTCAGAATGAGGGAAAGGATAATGCTTGTCATTATCGGGAGATACAATGTAAAGCCATCCTTTTTCACGACGATATCACCAGAAATTCTAAATCCTGTTTTTTCCACAAAGAGCATAATTAGGCCTACTATAATAAGTAAAACTCCAATATATATAACGATCTTACCTACATTCATATTTTTATTTTACCACATTTTACATGAAAATAAAACAGTTTCAATTAAATTTCATTGAGTATAAATAAATTAGAGAATCAGTTTGACATTTTTTGAGACAGACATTATTATCTTTTTGCCGTCAAGGAGGCTTTAAATATATGTCATTGATAATCAAGCACTTAAACATTCCATTGATTTCTAAGAATTTGGGGGGGTTTTCAACAAAAAATTGTGGAAAAACTTGTGGATTTTTATCTAAGTTCTTGTTCTCCAATAAGTTATCTTTAATAAGTGGTGTGGAAAACCTGTGGAAATGTGGAGGTCTAATATGAGGAAAGAGCTTCAAAGCAATTACGATACCAGGGCTGCAAGTTTATGGAAAAATATCCTGGAAATTTTGAAATCCAAGATAAGTGAAACATCCTTCAGAACATGGTTTTTTCCTACTAAAGGGGTCTCTCTCCTGGAGGATAGAATAATAGTGGAGGCCCCCAATCCCTTCTGGATAGAATGGATTGAAGAACACTATCTTTCTGTAATAAACGAAACTATTAAAGGACTCGGTCTTAATATAGAGGTGGTGTTCAGACCCGCTCCCAAAAAAGACCCTGAAAAAAAGAAAAAATCATCCCCCGTAATCTACACTCCTGGGCCCAGATTAAACAGGAGATATACCTTCGAATCCTTTGTTACGGGTAAGTCCAATGAATTTGCATATGCTGCCTGCGTTGCTGTGGCAAAATCTCCTGCGAGGCAATACAATCCTCTCTTTATTTATGGTGGAGTGGGGCTGGGAAAAACGCATCTTTTACAGGCCATAGGTAACTATCTATATGAAAAGAGAAAGAACCTGAACATCTACTATACTTCTGCCGAAACTTTTATGAACGAATTGATTAATGCCATTCAGAAGCGAAAAACCGTTGACTTCAAGCTTAAAATGAGGAAAATAGATGTTTTGCTTCTCGATGATGTACAGTTCCTTGCTGACAAGGAGATGCTTCAGGAGGAGATATTCCACACGTTTAATTCTCTTTATGACGCAGATAAGCAGATAGTAATGAGTAGTGATAGGCCTCCCAAACATATTTACTCCCTTGAAGAGAGGTTGGTTTCCAGGTTCCAGTGGGGACTTGTTGTGGATATTAAACCGCCTGAGCTGGAAACGAGAATCGCCATTACAAAAAGAAAAATGATGGAGGAAAGATTGTATTTACCGGAGGATGTGGTTCTTTTCATAGCCAAGAACATCAGGTCCAATGTAAGGGAGATAGAAGGGGCTTTAAGAAGATTGAAAGCATACATTTCCATTACGGAGGCTGATATAAACTTAGACATTGCTAAGGATGTGCTTCATGACCTTATAAAATCAGAGGAAAGGGTGACAATAGAGGAAATTGTGGATGCTGTTGCTAAAGAGTTTGGAATAACGTCTAAAATACTGCGATCTAAGACAAGGAAAAAAGAAGTAGCTTTAGCTAGACAGATTGCCATGTATCTAGCAAGAAATATAGTAGGGATGTCGCTGAAAGGGATTGGGACCTTTTTCGGAGGCAGGGATCATTCTACGGTTATACACAGCGTAGAAAAAATTGAAGAGATGAGGACCAATCCAAAAATTTCTACAGTCCTCAGAAGAATAGAAGCAAGATTGAAAAAATTGTGATTTTTCCACATAGCATATCCACATGTCTTTATTTCAGATTGATAATAACTTACTTAATTTCTTCACACTTTACAATTACTAATACTTGTTTTAAAATATTTTTCTAAAGGAGGTAGTTATGGAATTCACTGTGGAAAAAGATAGATTGTTGAACATTGTTCAGCAAGTTTCAACAGCACTTCCAGCAAGAAGTACCATGCCTATCCTTCAGAATATACTGTTCGAAATAAAAGACGGTAAAATGACTCTTATGGCTTCCAATCTGGACTTTTCCATAAAAGGAACCATCCCTGTGGAAAGTGTGGAAAACATTACCTTTACATTACCTGGAAAGCCCCTTCTCAGAATACTTTCCACCCTTGAACCTACAGCATTGAATATAAGTACATCGGGGAATCTTACCAAAATATCGTGGGGAAAAAGTTATTACGATCTTGCAGGCCAGCCCCCAGAAGATTTTCCAAGGATGAAGGAATTGGATGGAAAAAACAGGGTGCAAATTTTAAGAGAAGATGTTTTAAAAGGGTTCAGCTATACAGGTTTCTGCGCTGCAAAGGATGACCCACGTCCGTTTTTAAACGGAATTCTCATAGAAGTTGAAGAAGGTGAATTTAGAATGGTGGCTTCAGATGCCCACAAGCTTGCTTTTTACTGGAAGGAGGTGGATGCTACAGAGGGGAAGATTGAGGCAATTGTCCCCAGAAATGTATTCGATTTTCTAAAAGGATCTGATGAGGAAAGTGTTAGAATATCTCAGGATGGAAATAATCTATCTTTTGAATTTTCCGACACAAAGCTTATCACAAGACTCATTGAAGGACCATATGCACCTTATAGAGAGGTAATACCAAAAGAAGAAGGATTTGTTTTTAAATGTGAGAAAAAAGAACTTGAAAATATATTAAGGAGAATAAGTGAGATAGTTCCCACTGGCTCAAATCTCATTGAATGGCATGTGGGTAGTACTTCTTACATACTGGCTGGCTCAGAATTCGGTGAAGCAAAGGAAGAGTTGACTGGAGATTATACAGGAGAAGAAATGAGAATAGGTTTTAATGTGAGATTTCTACATGAAATAGTGAGGCACATCGATTCGGATGAAATCCTTTTACATTTTTATGATCCTCACCACGCTGTTATGATTGAGCCTAAAAAAACAGAGGAGATGAATTACAACCTTCTATATCTCCTCATGCCGGTTAAACTGGAGTAATATAGAAGGACAAGTATTATTCCGGTAATAAAACCTCCAATATGTGCCCACCAGGCAACACCGCCTGTTTTACCTGCATAAGGTAGAGTGAGAATTCCTTGGAAGAATTGTAGAATAAACCAGAATCCTATGAAAAAGAGTGCAGGAATTTTTGTAAGTCTGTAAAAAAGTCCGAAGGTAAAGGGGTCAGGAATAAGAGTGATCACTCTCGCATGGGGATAGAGCAGCACATAGGCACCGAGAACGCCGGATATAGCCCCTGAAGCACCGATGTTGGGAATAAGAGAAGATGGAGTAATTATAATCTGTGCAAGGGCAGCCCCTATTCCTGATAAGATATAAAAGAAAAAATATCTTATGTGTCCAAGGGCATCCTCTACATTATCTCCAAATATATATAGATACAGCATATTTCCAGCAATGTGCATGAAACTTCCATGCAGAAACATGGATGTAAATATATTGAGAATCACAGGATGGGAAACAAAGGGGGGTATGTCTTTAAAACGTGTTATTTCGTATGGTATGAGGCCATATTTTAGAAAGAAATAGTTCAGTCCTCTACCAAGTGACATTTCATAAAAGAAGATGATAATATTTATTCCGATGAGGACATAATTTACAATGGGGAAACTTCTTCTTGGATTTTCGTCTTTTAATGGAATCATGGAGGAAATTATAACATCGGGATAAAATTAAATCAAAAATCTTTGAAAACACTTCACTCCATCTTTAAATTTTTATCATGGATAAAGTCGAATATCTTGTCAGATTGATAGAAGAAAAAAATAGGATTTTTGTTCTTACCGGCGCTGGCATAAGCACGGAAAGTGGGATTCCGGATTTTAGAGGTGAAAAAGGATTGTATACAGAATATCCTGAATATGTGTTTGACATAGATTATTTCAGAAAGGACCCTTCATTGTTTTATGAGGTTACAAAGAAACTTCTCCCTCAGCTTCTCGATGCAGAACCCAATCCAGCTCATAAATTTGTCTATAAACTTGAAGAAATGGGAAAGCTCCTTCTTGTTGCAACTCAGAACATAGATGGGCTTCACCAGAAGGCAGGTAATAAGAAAGTTGTAGAACTTCACGGTTCTTATAAAACATCTCACTGTCTTAAATGTGGTAAGGAATTCTCCTTTGAAGACCTCGTCAAAGAACTGGAAAACGCCACAGTTCCGAAATGTGAGTGTGGAGGAATGATTAAACCGGACGTGGTGTTTTTCGGGGAACCTCTCCCCCAGGATGCACTTATTAAAGCACAGGAGGCAGCAAAAAAAGCGACTCTCTGCATTGTCATGGGGAGCTCTCTTGTGGTTTATCCTGCAGCTTACCTGCCCCTCATATGTGTGCAGGAAAAGGTTCCCCTTGTGATCATTAATAAGGGTGAAACAGCGCTTGATAGTTTTGCATCACTAAAAATTGAAAAGAGGCTCAGGGAATTCTGTGAAAGCGTTCTGAAATTGTTGTAAATCTGAGATTATATTATAAATTACCCAGACAATCTTTCCACTTGCAAAATTTACAATCCCCCCCTATACTATAAATTAAAAAGGGAGAATAATGAATCCTCAGAGATATATAAACTCTGAGAGGTGGGTTATTTTCTCTCCCCAGAATTGTAAAAGTATAATAACCTGAAGGAGTGATTTAATCATGAAATTTGTACGCAAAAGGGATGGACAACTTGTTCCTTTTGATGATTCTCGAATAAAGAGAGCAATTTTTTATGCTCTCGCAGCCACTGGAAATCCAGATAAGCTTCTTGCAGAACAACTGAAAGAAGAGGTGGTGAGGATACTGGAAACAACATATGGGGCTGAACTGATACCCGGTATTGAGGACATCCAGGATGTTGTTGAAAAGGTTTTAATGAAGAGAGGACAGACCGAAGCAGCGAAGCATTATATTCTTTACCGTAAACAGCATCAGGAACTAAGAGATTTTAAGGAACTCTTTAAAACAGCTATTAATCTCGTTGATAATTATCTTGAAGATAGAGACTGGAGAATAAGAGAAAATTCCAATATGTCATATTCCCTTCAGGGTCTCAATTTTCATGTCTCCTCCTCGGTTATTGCTCGGTACTGGTTGACAAAGATATATCCGGAGGATGCTGCTAAGGCACATGTGAGAGGCGATATTCATATTCATGATCTTGGAATACTGGGACCATATACTTACTACGGAAAGGAGGTTGTTATAGTCAAATATAAAGGTAAATTAATGGTAACTTCTTTTGAGGATCTTTACGGATTTTTACCAGAAGAGGAATATGTTTTGAATGAGAAAGAGGGTGCTTTTGCAAAACATCCAGAGGATTTGTGGGTACTTGATAAAAATGGGTGGACTAAAGTTACCCGAGTGGTGCGAAAAAGAAAAAACCGTCCAATGCGTTTTATAAAAAATCGCGGTGGTAGAAGTGTAATTGTAACAGATGACCATCCTATGATTACAGAAAAAGGAGAAAAACATGCAAGAGAAGTTAAGGAAGAAGATGCTCTCTATACAGTAAATCTTGAAAGACTTCTGGCCCGAGAGAATCTTTTTAAACTTGATAAAATAGATCTTTTATCGGAAATATTGAAAAGGAAAGATAATTTAAACGAGAAAATTTATTTCAATGGAATTACTATAGAGGAGTTTGAATTTGACGAAGAAGATGGGCTCCTTCATACTCTTACTTTTTCAGCACCCAGGTTTGTCCCCCTCAATGAAGATATGGGATATTTTGTTGGTTTTGTGCTCGCAGAAGGATATTTATCGTATGATGAAGATACTCCTCGCTGTATTTCTGTTGTGCAAAGTGATCAAAAGATATTGATTGAATTAAATGAACGCTTAAGAAAATGTGGCTTTTTTGGATGTATTACACGTAAAGGGAAATTTTTTGAGTTACGTGTTCGCAATCCCTTTTTAAGATTTCTTTTTGAAGAAATTTTTGGTATCCGTCCAGGATCGAGAAATAAAAGTCTTCCAAGAGAGATACTTCACTATAATAAAGAATTTTTAAAAGGGTTGATAGCGGGTATTCTTGATGGAGATGGAAGTATAGACAGTAATAAAACAACTTTTTCTATAAGGATAGCTTCAAGAAGTTTACTTGAATCTCTTGCAGTTATTCTTTCTCTTTTAGGTTTTACTCCCCGTGATCGTAATATTGAAGGACAGGGGAGTATTAGAATTTATGAGGGACGTGAAATTCGACAGAGATATCCTATTTACGGGCTTTCTTTCAGGAAACTTGAAGATATAGAACTCCCATCTTCAAAATACAGAGAAGCGAAGGCGTCAAGTCGTGCCTGGCATGATGAGGGAAGAGATGAGTGGCACAGGGTACTAAACTATGAGGAGACAGAGATACCTGATGAATACATTTACGATATTACAACCGAAAGTGGAACTTTAATCGTCAATGGTATGTGGAATCACAATTGTGTAGGATGGGACCTTGAGGACCTTTTGAGAAGAGGTTTCGGAGGTGTTCCCGGAAAAATTTCCTCAAAACCTGCAAAACATTTCAGAACTGCTCTCGGGCAGATAGTGAATTTTTTCTATACTCTTCAGGGAGAAGCAGCGGGTGCCCAAGCTCTGAGTAATTTTGATACTCTTTTAGCCCCCTTTGTGAGATATGACAATCTTTCGTACAAAGAGGTAAAACAGGCGCTTCAGGAATTTCTATTCAATGTTAATATTCCAACGAGGGTGGGATTTCAAACCCCGTTTTCAAATCTAACCTTCGACCTCACGGTTTCTCCTCTTTACAGGGACAGACTTGTTATTGTGGGTGGTAAGGAGAGAGCCGTAAAGTATGAGGAGTTCCAGCACGAGATGGATATGATAAATAGGGCTTTTATTGAGCTCATGATGGAGGGAGATGCGAATGGAAGAATCTTCACATTTCCAATTCCAACCTATAACATAACAGAGGATTTTGACTGGGACAATCCATCACTGATACCCCTGTGGGAACTTACTGGAAAATATGGAGTTCCGTATTTCTCCAATTTTGTCAACTCAGACATGAAACCCGAGGATGCAAGGTCTATGTGTTGCCGGCTCAGGCTGGATAACAGAGAACTCAGAAAGAGGGGAGGGGGTCTCTTCGGAGCAAATCCTCTCACAGGTTCAATAGGCGTGGTGACCATCAATCTTCCCAGAATCGGGTATATTTCAAGAACGGAGGGAGAGTTCTTCCACAGGTTAACCGAACTCATGGAAATAGCCAAGAAGGCCCTTGAGACCAAGAGGAAGATTCTTGAAAGGTTTACAGAGAAGGGACTTTATCCGTATTCTAAGGTTTATCTTGAGCCTATTAAGAAACTGAAAGGAGCTTACTGGGCAAATCATTTCTCAACCATAGGACTTATTGGAATGAATGAAGCTGTTGAGAACTTCCTTGGAATACCTTTCTTCTCCAAGGAAGGGAAAGAGTTTGCGAAAAGAGTACTCAATTATATGAGGGAAATTCTTCAGGAATTTCAGGAAGAGACAGGTAATCTCTATAATCTCGAAGCCACTCCTGCCGAAGGTGCGTCTTACAGGCTTGCGAAGAAAGACCTTGAATACTTCCCTGATATTAAAATTCAGGGAACAAAGGATAAGCCCTATTATACCAATTCGGTGCATCTTCCGGTTCAAGCAACTGACGATATTTTTGAGATTTTAGAATTTGAGGATGACCTTCAGGTTCTGTTCACCGGTGGAACCGTGGTTCATCTCTTCATAGGTGAGAGTATCTTTGACCCTGATCTGGTGAAAAACCTTGTGAGGAAAATCGTTACCAACTATAGATTACCCTATTTCTCAATTACACCATGCTTCTCCATCTCTCCTGTTTCCGGATTCATACCGGGAGTACACTATTATGACCCCAATCCGCATCCAAAAGAGGTTATTGAAAAGTATGGAGTTGTTGTGGAAATGGATGAGGAGGAGCTGGCAAAATTACCTCAGGGAAGTTATATTGTTATTGAAGATGAGGCAGCCCGAACAGTGCATCAGCCAAGTTTATTTCTCGGAATAGATCTCAATAAATCTGGAAAATAAAAGGAGAAAGAAAAATGGAAAAAACCGGAAGAAAAATTAAAATAAAAGTTATTCCCTGTGAGGTTTATTCCCGGGTTGTAGGGTATTTCAGACCCGTAAGCAACTGGAATCCGGGAAAGCAGAGAGAATTTAAGGAAAGAAAATTGATTGACCCCAAGAAACTAAAAAATGATAAAAGGCTTTCAGGGGATATCTTTAATTGATTATCCGGGACACGTAGCCTCGATAATATTTGTTGGAAGTTGCAATTTTCGGTGTCCCTTCTGTCATAATCCAGAACTTGTTTTGCCGGAAAGATTGAAGTTACTTCCAGATATTGATGAGGATGAGATAATAGAAAAATTGAAAAAAAGAAAAAAGATGGTTGATGGTGTGGAAATAACAGGTGGTGAGCCAACCCTTTACCGGAATTTGATTAATTTTCTGAAAAGGTTGAAGGAAGAGGTTCAGATAGATGTGAAAATCGATACCAATGGTTCAAATCCGGAACTCCTCCAAAGGATTCTTGACGAGGGTCTATGTGATTATGTGGCCATGGATATAAAGAGTTCGCCTCCAAAATATAGTAAGGCCTGCGGGGTTAATGTGAATCTGGAAGCCATAAAGAGGTCGGTTGAAATAATAAAAGAGAGGGCACCTGACTATGAATTCAGAACCACGGTAGTCCCTTGTTTTGTTGAAGTGGAGGATATCCCCCTCATCTGCGAATTTCTGGGTAAAGTAAAAAGATATATTCTACAAAGATACCAAAAAGGAGAACTTGTAGACCCCTCCTTTTCCTTTGAGCCCTATGCTGATTCTGTATTACATGAGATGCTTTCAAAAATAGAATGCGCGGAGGAGAAACTTATTCGGTAGGGTGAAAACCAATTGTTTTCCTTCTGGAGTTATCCTCCTTCCTAATCTCCTCAAGTAAATCTGCTATCCTCTTTCCTCCAAATCTCTTTTTGACCTTATCATCCAGCCAGTCTGCATACATGGAAAACTGGAACAGGATGGTTGCGAAAATATTGAAATCAAGGGTCCCTATAGGCAGGGAATAACTTATAAATATTCTACCGGAGTTGACACTCACATTGCCAAAGGGTTTTGCAGCATCTGTTAGTAAGTATCGGTATAATTCAGGGGTTTCCTGCACTCCTTCTATAACGTCAGCCACAAAAAGTATATTGTCATCTCCGGGAACAATATGTATTTGTGTACTTCTGTATAACAGCACAATATGCTTTTCTGTCCTCTCCCCGATCTCCTTATGGGGAAGGTTCATTATGTCCAGAAAAAGGTGAATCTCGCTCCATTCTTTTTCACCTATAAAGGTCATAGTTACCTCCTTTTTTGTATTTTAGACCATAATGGTTGAAAATCAAATATCAATACCTTGCAAATTAAATAAAGAATCGTTAAAATATTATAGACGAATGCTAAAACTGTTCGTAATATTAGTACCTTCTGCCATTCAACTATTTACAACTACATGGTCTAAAACACTGCATTCCAGACCGTCAATTCTTACAGTTGCAAAAGATACAAACATAGTGGCAATAGGGACGGAAAAAGGTCATGTTGTTTTCTTGGATTACGATGGCAAGACCAAGGATAGCACCAGATTGGATTCGCAAATTAAAGAAATAATAATTTCAAAGCAAAAAGTTACAATATTAACCGCTAATTCTCTATATATAGGACAAAGAGGCTTAAAATCATTGAAAAGGGTCATTTTGGACTTAGTCCCCCGTTGCTGTGTAGAGGTCAGAAATTTTATATTCGTGGTGGCTAATAATAGGTTGTTAATATATTCTCGGCGGGGTAGAAAAATAAAAACATTAAAACTACCAGCCACAGGAAGAAAGATTTTGGCTAAAAAGGATACAATTTTTATTTCGGGAAGTAATTTTATTATGGCCCTTTATAATGGAGAGAAGATTTTATGGAAACAGATAGTTTTCAATCACGAAGAAGATTATGGACTTTGGAAATACTACATAGCCCCCCTCAACTTAAAAGTCTTGTTACCTCTGGATAGCATTATAATCACCGATTATTATAACGATTCTTTAAAACAATCTTTTCTCTATGCTTTTACAAGTAAGAATGGTAAATTGTTGTGGGTAGATACGCTTCAACGAAAGATTTTCGACATATTATGCTATAAAAATGCATTGTTTGTTTCCACAGGAGACTATGGGATACAACGAAAAGCCGATGGATTTATATATAAAATAAATAAAAATGGGAAAATTATTGATTCAATTCATACTTATTTACCATTCTTACTCCTTTATGATTCCAATACCAGGATTGGTGCTTTCTCTGTAATAAGAGAATTCGATTTATTTGATGAAAATCTCAATAATACTTTTGTTACTCCATTCGGTAACATAGGAGGATTACCCCCCATGCCAGTGGATCTTAATAACGACGGATTTCAAGACCTAATTGTGCACGTTGCTCCAACTTTGGATACCATTTTCATGTTTCAGGCATTACTAAACATTCTTCCAAAACATCTTAAAAAGGCAGAAGAAATGGTGAAGCAAGCCGAGAAGGAGAATTCGGAAAAAGCATTGAGCCTTTTATCGTTAGCCAGAGAATATTATCTCCTTTTTGGCTCAAATAATTTGCAGGAGGTAGAAAAAAAGATAGCAGATATTTATAGGGGACTTCACCGTAAACGGACTCTATTCAAAATATTAAAGATTCTCGGCCTAAGCTTGCTCTTCTTCGTGGTATTCAATTTCTTGATTGTTGGGCTTAAGGCTGCTTACTACACTCTGCCGTTTCCACCTGATCAAGCAGCTTTAAGAGAACTCGAAAGCGGGTTTTATCACTCTATGAAAAAAAGACTTCTCTTATTAAAAGGATTACAGTCTTCAGTTACTTCAGGGGAAGAAGATCATTTTTCAACTGCCTCAACATTCAATATGGTTGTTGAAGAAATGATTAAATTGGTTGAAGAATATAGAGATGCGTTCAAAAAAGCGAGGATAAAATCTGTAAACAGAAGGAGGATATTGAGCAATCTCAGGAAATTAAGAAAAAGCAAAAACGAAGTATATCTGAAAAGGCTTGAGTCAGATTTGATAAGTTTGAAAGAAGAATTTAAGAAATTTCAAGTGTCCTTGAGACATATAGTGGAAGAACTAGTTGAAGAATTTAAAAAAACTAATGAATCTCCGGTAAAATTTATATATGAAATTAAAGATTTTACAGATGTTTTGCTCTACAAGGATGTCGCAAAAGTATATGAGCTTTTTATAAAAAACGCTATTCAGAATGCAGTAGAGGCCTGTGAGCATAAAGGGGGAGGCGAAGTGAAGATTAGTCTTGAAACGAGGTTAGGGGAGAATGGCTTTGAGAGAGTAATAGTTATAGAAGATAATGGAATAGGTATGAGTGAAGAGGTATTAAAAAATTTCTGGCGAAAGGGATTTACAACGGGCAAAAAGGCTGGGCAGGGCTTAGGAATAACTGAAGATATGGTGTATTTCATCAAAATGCGCGGAGACCTTGTAGTACAAAGTAAGCCCCTCAAAGGGACTCGAATAGAAGTGATAATTAGATGAAAAACATAAAAATGTCTATACCTATATTTTTTCTATCCCTAAGTTTAGCTGTTTCTATATGTTATTTTACAGAGTCTAAGGAACTGAAGATCATTGATGGCAGTGAACTTGTCAGTACAGCAAAACCATGGACCTCTTTTAAATTAGAAATAGTAAAAAAGCGTAATTATGGGGGTGCTTTTACATTTTTTACACCTGTTTTTTGCATAAAGAAACAAAGTATAATGAACTTTTCACATTTTATTTCTCTAATAGATTTAAATAATGATTTCGCGATTTGGAATTTATTTAATGATTATGTTCCAACTCAAAAGGAAATAGGACTCAAAACAATTAAAATTTTCAAAGCAGAAAATTGCTTTATAATACCTCTAACTGGTTACCAAAAACTCAGTTTTTTAAAGTTAGATAAAAACTCTTTTTATAAATTTACATTTGATTTACCTATAAAAGGGTGTATCACAAGTGCTCTAACTTTTATTGGGCCTGAAAAGAAACTTAAAGTATTTTATTGTGCCACAGCCGTACAGCCTTATGTTCGAAATATTAAGGTTGCAGGATTAATAGATGTGAATCGGGAAAAGCAACTATTCAATATCGATTTAGGAATAGAAGTTTTATATGCAAACAATCTCTCAGACAAAAACAGCAAAGAGCCTCTAATTCTTGCCGGAACCTACTCTGGTATGAATGCTACATATGGAACTTCTACAACAGACTTCTTCAGAGCCTATGTTTTTGTATTTGATACCTTAGGGAATAAAAAATTTTTTAAAGCATACTGGGGGGCTTACTTAAAAGTAATGCCTTTTATAATAAATCTTAAAAGGGAAAAGAAAATTTTTGTTTTTGGTGAAGGACATTATTTTAAACAATATGGTTTTATAGAGAGGCTGGACGCCAAGAGTTTTAACGTCGAAAGGAGTGTGTATTTTAAATCTGCTATTTATTCTCCCGTTTTCGTTGATCTGGATAGAGATGGAAATATTGAAATTGTTATTGGAACAGCGGATGGCAGGCTTATCACTGTTACAAAAGATTTACGTGTTTTACAGGGGATCAGAATACCTCCTATGTCCCACGATGTGGATTATCTACAGGTTTATCCTGTGCAAGCCTTTGATATGGATAATGACGGTAAAGTGGAGTATTTTGTAAGGGTACTTGAGGAAAAGATTATAGCCCGTACCCCCAAGGGAACACATAGGAAATTCTTACTCAGGTTTATTATATTGGATGATGATTTTAGAATAAGATTTGAGCGGGACATCGAGTATGATGGGTTTGGTCTTATTTTTGATGCAGATGATGATGGAGTTAATGAATTAGTTATAGGTGATAAGAATGGAAATTTAGAAATATGGGAGGAATCCAATGGATAAACCTTTTGTTCTAATAGTAGATGATGAGGATCTTCTTTTTAAAATTCTAACTGCAAAATTTGGGGTTGATTATAGAATTGAATATAGACAATCAGGGAAGAGTGCTCTTGAATATTTAAGGAATAATAATGAAATTTCCTGCATTCTTCTGGACAAAAATTTTAAACATATTCCTCGCTCTGAGTTGCTTGGTAGTAATCCCGAACGGGAGGGACTGGTAATATTGAAAGAGATACGATCTATTAGTAACGTTCCCGTTATCATGATTACTAGCTACGCAGATCCCCCTTCTCTTGTAGAAGCATTGAAACTTGGAGCTGATGATTACATTGAGTATGAAGCAATAGCTGCAGATATTAGTCTACTCAAACATAGAATAGAGAGAACTCTGAAAAGTACACGATATGAAGAAGTGAGGTTAATTGATGAATTCAGTTCACTTGGTGTGATCGGAAGGTCTAAAAAGATGATAGAGGTTTTTAAAAAAGTTAAATCTATAGCCCCACTTAACGTTCCTGTATTGATCACAGGGAGTACAGGGACAGGCAAGGAACTTATTGCAAGAACTATCCATAAATTGAGTGGACGTATTGGAGAATTTATTCCTGTAAATATATCAGCAGTTCCAGAGACTTTGCTGGAAAGTGAACTACTGGGATATAAGAGAGGAGCCTTTACTGGTGCTACAAGAGATCATCCCGGGTATATAAAGATGGCCGAAGGAGGTACCCTCTTCATCGATGAAATCGGTGATGTTTCTCCAAATATCCAGGCCAAGCTGCTCAGGATAATGGAGGATGAAGAGTTTATTCCTGTTGGTGGGGTTAAAAAAGAAAAAGTGAATACTAGATTTGTTTTTGCTACAAATAAAAACATTGAAAGGTTGGTGAGTGAAGGTAAGTTCAGAGAAGACCTCTACTACAGGGTTAAGGTATATTCCATTCATCTTCCGGATTTAAAGGAAAGAAAGGAGGATATTTCAGAATTAGTTGAATATATCCTGACTACGCGAGGTCCTCTTGTAACTGATAGACCCCCACGCATAACACGAGAGGCTCTTCAGTATCTGAAAAATTTTGACTGGCCCGGGAATGTGAGACAACTTGAAAATGTAATTTTAAGGTGCCTCGTTGATACTAATGGTATAATTACTCTAAAAGATGTGGTTAAGGCTTTAGAGAGCAAAAAAGACGAGTTATTTATTAATGGAAGTAATTTCAAAGAAGGGATAATATCCAGTTATCTTTCTTCACATACTTTAAAGGAGATTGAGGAAAAGTCTATACTGGAGACAGTAAAAAGGGCTAAGGGAGATTTAAAGAAAGCTGCGAGTATGTTAGGAATAGGCCTTTCTACGCTTTATGTGAAGTTAAATAAGATAAAGGGCAAACAAAATTAATTTTTCTTAATTTATTTTAATTTCTAAAATCTGAAAAATTATTTCCCCTTGCCTCCTCAGAATGACTTAAGAAGTTATTGGCAAGTTTTTTGATATTTTATACAGTGTAAAACAAATGATGTGGGGTAGCATGGTTTTTAGAAGTGAAAAAGGCCTGGGGTTGACAAAAAATTGGGGGTTTTAAATGCTGTGTTCAATTTATAAACATAGAGGGATGATGGATACTCCAATTTTTGTGAGTATTAAATGAATTATTTAAATCTTTAAAATTATATCTTCTAACCTCCTTTTTGGTACATGATGTACACCCTTTTCGTCCTTCCAGTATTTTATATCTCCACCGGGACCTACTTCTTCTATTACTACTTTTTCTTTTGGTTCCCCCAGGGCTATAACTAAGAGGATTTCGTATCTCTCCGGAATATTGAGAGCTTTTCTTAGAGCTTCCCTATCCACGGAGCCAATTATGCATCCCCCAAGCCCTTTCTCTGTGGCACCAAGAAGGATACTCTGAGCAGCAATTCCATGATCACAACCAAAGTCCTTGCTAATTTCTGTATCCCCTAAGATTATGATGTATGCAGATGGTCTTTCCCCTTCCTGAGGTCCAGGCCAATCTTTAAGATACCCCGCCCATTTCAGATGAGGAAATATCTTGGCATTCTTTTTGGTATCGCAGGAAATTACGTATTTAAGAGGTTGTAAATTCGCTGCAGAGGCTGAAAGCCTTGCAAGGTCGATAAGTTCTTTAAGAGTATTACAGTCAATCCTAATATTTTCATAAAATCTTCTATAACTTCGATTTTTGAGTATGAGATCCCTTAACATATATCCCTCCTTGTGTAGTATTCTAATATTAATAACTCAGGAAGATATAATCAACTATGGAATCAGGATGTTTATTATCTTCGGAACTCACACACCTTGAAAGAGTTTAAAAAAGTCTTGACAAATTTTTTATTCTGGGTTATTCTAATATTAGACTAAAAAAGTCAAGGAGTCGAAAATGGATAAGAAAAATTACATTATAGAAGTTGCCAAAAGCCTTATAGGAAAGTTTGGATTTAAAAAAACCACAATGGAAGACATCGCTAAAGCAGCACGTATGGGAAAAGCGACACTTTATTACTATTTTTCATCAAAAGACGATATTTTCAGGGAAATAATTGAGAAAGAGGGAAATAGATTTAGGAAAAAACTTCTGGAAGCATTAGAAGGAGCAAAAACTGCCAAGGAAAAACTACTAAGATATTCCTTTACCCGATTTCATTTTTTGAAAGAAGTTAGGCTTTATTATAAAACAATTAAGGATGAGCTATACAGCCATCTTGATTTTATTGAGAGAGAGAGAAAAAAGTTTGACAAATTTGACCTTGAAATACTCGAAAAGATACTGGAAGAAGGCGTTGAAAAGGGAGAATTTAATATAAAAAATCCCAAATACTATGCCTTTTTATTGCTCCAGGCTATAAAGGGTTTAGAGATTCCTATTTTGACAGGAGACGCCTTATCTTTTGAAAATAAAGAGATCAACTTAGATGAAGCTGTATCAGCTCTACTTAATATTCTTATGCATGGTATTTTAAGAAGCCCCCAGGCTTAATTTTTAGAAGAAAGATAAGCAAAAAGATGAACATTATTGTTCGACTAAGAAACTAAAATGGTCTAATAGTTGAGGTAAAGCTATGAATAAGGTTAAGTTCGCAGATTTTATTGTGAGAAAGCGGTTCGTGATAATACTTCTATCAATTATAATTTCTATTTTTTCAGCCTTGGGTTTTCACAGGCTCACTGTGGAGTCAGATATATCAAAATGGTTAAAGCAGGATAGTCCTGAAATTCAATCCCTTAAATATATAAGTGAAAATTTTGGAGGAACGGATCTCGCAATAGTTGCGATTGAATCAGATGATATTTTTACATATCCGGTTCTCAATGTCTTGGTAGAGCTTCAGAAATCCTACGAAAGGGTGGAGGGAGTTTCCAGTGTTACGAGTTTGATAAATATGGTGGATATAAGGGGCTCGGAATATGGAATAGAGGTTTCTACTTTAATAGATAAATTTGGTATCCCTGAATCCCCTGATTCCTTGAAGAGACTTAAGGAGTATATTTTGTCAAGAGATATCTATAGTGGTAAAATTGTTTCTCCTGATGGAAAGATTTCCTTATTTTTGATAAAGCTTAAAAGAGATGTAGATAAGCCTGCTGTTGCAGATAAAATACGGGAAATAACGGAAGAAATTGTAAGAGACTCTAACCTTCCTTTGAAAACCTATTATTCCGGAAATCCTATGCTTATAAAGGAAATCAATAGATATATCCTGGGGGATATGAAGAGGCTCGTTCCCTTTGTGATTATGGTAGTGCTTATTGTGTTATTTTTAGGTATGAGGTCCTGGGAAGGAGTTGTATTACCTCTTGGCGTAGTTCTTCTCTCAAGCCTCTGGAGTATGGGACTTATGGCTTGGTGCAGAGTGCCCTTATCAGTTATATCAAATACAATTCCCGTATTACTTATTGCTATAGGAACTGCATATGGTATACATGTGATAACTCGTTATATCAGAAATACAAGGGAGGGATTATCTCGGGAGGAAGGTATTAAAATAACCCTTAAAGAAGTATCTATTCCGGTATTTCTTGCTGCATTGACTACCCTTACAGCATTTCTTTCATTTCTGGGTTCTTATATTATAACCATTACCCATTTTGGTATCTTCACAGCACTGGGGGTTTTCTTCTCCATGCTCCTTTCCCTCTTTCTAATTCCTGCTATTCTCTTGTATCTCAAGATCCCCAGAACAATTGAGGAGAGGATGGGTGTAAAGACTGTTTGGTATGAAAAGATTTCCAAGAGATTTTCAGAAAGTATATTAAGGCACGAAAAAATAACAGTAGTAATTGGGATATTAACACTTGGGATAGGAATCTGGGGACTTACAAGGTTGAAGACATCAGCAAGTCTCATGGATTATTTCCCTAAGAAGAGCGAATTAAGGAGATCAACAGAACTTTTGAGGGAAAAGTTTGGAGGCGATATTCCAGTTTATGTTCTTATTAAAGGAGATTTGAAGAATCCAATAATCTTGGATGAAATGCTTCAATTTGAAAAATACTTGAGAATTCATTCGGATATTAGTTTCCCACAATCTGTGGCAGACCTCATAGCGAGAATGAACGATGTTCTAATGGGAGTTAAGGCTGTGCCAGAGACAAAATCACAGGTAGAAAATCTAGCCTTTATGTTAGAAGGGCAGGCACTTTTGTCCCAATTGGTAGACGATGGATATACCCAAGGCGTAATACAAGCCAATGCTTCCCTTTCTGCTTACGATAAAATCGAGAATTACCTCAATGAGAAATTTATTAAACATATTATACCTATAAGACCAGACACCATAAAAAACGGTAAGGATAAGGTCCTCTCTTATTGGTCTCAAAAAATAGCACAGCGGATAATTTGGGATATCCAATATTGGAGTAAAGATACTCTTTGGACTATACCATATCTCGCAGATACCCTCTATTCCTTATATTCTCTGAATGTAAAATCAAGCCAAGAGCTTATAGATGAGCTCACTTATGCTTTTAAAGAATATTTTGAAACAGAAGAGGGTATTTTTCTTCCAGAGCCGGATATAAGAAGTCTTTCTGAAAAACTTCGTGGTGAAGTGCAGGAGGGTAAAATAGATACAGCAAGAATATTAAGTCTACTAAAAAAATACATTCCCAAAGAGATAATAAAAGAGGACCCTGAAATAGTGGATTACACAAAAGATAGACTTCTCTCACTGGTTGCTGAGAAAATGAAGACCCGTAAAATCCATGAAATCTATGAAAAAATTGCGCAATTTCTTCCAGAGGACCTTAAAGAAAACAAAGAATTCGTGAATGAAATCAAAGGGGAGATTTTTACTTTATTAAGAGAAGAGATAGGTGTTCCTGCGGATATTCTGGGTTTACCTTCACATCACACATTGGGTATAGAAGTAATTTATTCTGGACTCTTGCCTGTGGAGAAGAGAATAGACGAGAACTTGTTTTATAGTCAGATTAAGAGTCTTCTTATTGCCCTATTTATAGTAACTTTACTTGTCTCTCTGCAACTTAAATCACTCTCAGCTGGTATTATAACAGTTTCTCCTATAATTCTTGTTGTGGCCATTAATTTTGGAATTATGGGCTTCCTTGGTATAAGACTTGATAGTGGAACTATGATGGTAGCATCCATTGCCATAGGTATCGGCATTGATTATGCGATTCATTTTATTTCTCATTTTAAGGAAGATTTCAGAAAAAGAGGAGACATAGTAGAGTCTTTACACGCTACAATACATGAAAAAGGTAAAGCTATTGTTGTCAATGCCCTTACTGTTGGTCTTGGATTTCTGATACTTATTTTTGCAAATCTCATACCTATAAGAAATTTTGGATGGCTTCTCGCCCTTACCATGTTTACAAGCGCCCTTTTGACACTCTCCTTTTTGCCCGCGTTGGTCTTAATAGCTAAAAAATTTTTTACAAAAAATAAAAAGGGGGTTCAATCATGGTAAGGGTGCTATGCATTCTATTAATCATTTCGGGGGGGACTCTGCATGGAGGACTCACTCCTCAGCAAATCCTCGCCAAGGTAGATTCAGTTTCAAATGCACCATTGGATAGAAAAGCTGACATCAGAATGATTCTCGTAGATAAAAACGGTAAAACGAAGGAACGTTTGGGTGTATCCTATGAGAAGAGAGAGGACAAGAGGCTCATAAAATTCCTTAAGCCGGCTCAGGATAGGGGGATTGGATTCCTGTCTCTTCCAGGGGATGTGATGTATGTATATTTCCCTGCCTTTAAAAAGGTAAGGAGAATTGCGTCTCATGTGAAGAATACCACATTTGCAGGGACTGACTTTACCTACGAGGAACTTTCCACCTTCACTTATTCTGAAGATTACGATGCTTCGCTCGTAGAGGAGACCGATAGTATTTATGTCCTGAAATTATTACCAAAACCTGGAGTTAAAAAGGATTTCAGCCATCTCATAATGTGGGTGGATAAGGAGAACTTTGTTCCCAAGAAGATAGAGTTTTTTGATAAAGGAGGGAATCGATGGAAGATTCTTTCCTTTCGGAAAATAACAAAGAAAAAGAATTATTGGATTCCCCTGGAATTAGAAATGAAAGACTTAAAAAAGCAGCATTTGACAAGGATGGTAATAGAGAGCCTTGAGGTCGATGTAGGATTGCCTGATAAGTTTTTTACAAAGAGGTATCTTGTGAGATTAAAGTAGGGGGGTAAAAATGATAAAAAATAAAAAGAAAAGAGGCAGAATCTTTGAAATAGAAAATAATTTTGAGCGCCATCTCTCTAAATTTTACTTGGGCATTTTCCCTTTCATCTTACTTATACCTATGTTATATGCCGAGGTAAACATTGGGGGCCATGCTGAGACAATAAATCGTTATTGGGTGTCTGCGGATTCTGGGAGATGGACATGGAATGAAGTTAGGACAGATATAAATCTTGAAGTCACTCCAGGAGATAATCTTCACTTTTACAGTGAAATGCGCCTCAGGGCATTAGGATTCCCCAGCATCACCTCTATAGCTGAGCTCCAAAGGAGAGAGAAAGATAAGGACTTTCCCTGGAGTCTTGAGCTGAGAGAAGCCTATATGGATATTTATGGATTTATACATCCGAATATAGACTTACGGATTGGAAAACAGATAATAGCCTGGGGAACAGCAGATAAGATAAATCCGACCTCCAACCTATCTCCCTTTGACCTTGAAGACTTTTTCGAATTCGGAGAAAAAATCGGAGTTAATGCCTTGAGAGTGGATTTTACTCTGGAACCTCTCACCCTGGAAGCTGATTTTATTCCGGTCTTTACACCCTCCACATTGCCTCCACCTGAATGGGCTAACATAATGCTGGGGGAGGATATTTCGCTTCCTACTGGCATGCATCTTGTGAATGAGAGTGATACTGTGAAGTTACCGGAGAGAAAACTGAATAAGTCCTCTGAGGCGGCTTTCAAGATCTCCGGCATATTATGGAACTGGGACTTTTCTCTTTCCTATTTTTATGGCTATGATGGCCTTCCTCTTGGGGAAAGGGTGGAAATAATTCCACTGGATACTCTGGGTAATGTAAATCTGAAGATTATAACTTCTTACCCCAGAATCCAGGTAATAGGGGGAGATTTTGCAGGATCTGTGAAGGGGATTGGAGTATGGGGAGAAGGTGCATTTTATATTCCTGAGGATTTTATTATGACCAGAGTAATACCTAGCCTCTATGGTCCTGTAATGGAGACGGACACACTGCTTAAAAACAAAAGTCCCTATTTCAAATTTGTACTTGGTGCAGACTACACTTTTAAAAATGGTATGTACTTTAATATCCAGTATGTAAGAGGCTTTCTGCATGAGAGAGGAGATAGCCTCAAGGATTATTTTATTGCCAGAGTCGAAAAGAAATTTTTTAACGATGAATTAAAAATCGTTCCTTTAGGTATTGCTGCCACTATATCTGACTGGGATAACCCTCGGGAAAATTATGGTATTGCCTATTTACCGGAGATTTCTTACATACCTTACGACAATGTGGAGGTCCGCTTGGGGGCTTATATTCTCGACGGAAAGGGAAGGAATATTTTTTCAAACATGAAAGAAAGAGATGAGGTTTTCCTGAGGGTCAAGTTGAGCTTTTAACTCTTTGGGGCAGGGATAGGTAAGCGCTCTCGGGGGCCATCTCCCTCCCGCCTATCCCTGCTCGTATTTTCTCTTTAACCTTTTAGCTTTTATAATCAAAAAGGGGTTAATATGATAAGATTTGGAGTTATAGGATATGGAATAATGGGAAAACTTTATTCTAGGATAATTAGTGAATCCCCAAGGACTGAGCTTATCTGTGTAGCCTCAAAAAGTGAAGGATCCAGGAATGCTGCCAAGTAGAAATATAATATCCCGGTTTATGATGGTTCGGAATTTATATTTATATAGAAAGCCTTTCTGTGAAAATTTGAGAATTTGTAATAAAGTCTTGGGTGCTTCATGATTGAAGATGATGATTATGTGGAAAAAATATAAAAGAATAGTAATAGTATTCTACATTATTATACATTTCCTGTCCTGCGGGAGTAATCCTTTTAAGAGATTCGTGGATATTCTTCCTATGAGCGATGATATGGCATTCTCAGTACTGGAAACCCGTGACAGAGGCTTCATAATTGTGGGGGTGACCTATTCTGAGGGTAGAGGGGATATTTATTTGATAAAAACAGACAGCTCTGGATATCTTCAGTGGTATGAAGTTTTTGGAAGGGAGGGAGACGATGTAGGGAAGACCATTCTTAATATTGAGGGCGGATACATAATTGCAGGATGGACAAGGTTCTATGAAACAAGAGGTTATGATGTTTTGCTACTAAAGACAGATCTTCAGGGAAAGGTAATGTGGCAGAGGAACTTTGGGGGGAAGGGAGATGAGATGGCTTTATCTCTGGTGGAAGCATCCGATGGTGGATATGTTATTGCTGGCTGGACCAATTCCACAAGTAACAGTAAGAAAGATGTATCTCTGATAAAGGCCGATGATAATGGCAATATTGTTTGGCACGAAACGCTCGGTAGTAATAAGGATGAAGTGGCTTATTCTATTTGCCGGACCGAGGGGGGAGAATATATAGTTGCAGGTTGGACTTCATCCTTTAGCAAAAACAAAGATGTGTATGTTTTAAAGGTAGATGGTAATGGAAAACTCATCTGGCAGAATACTTACGGGGGTGAGAAGGACGATGGAGCTTATAGTGTAAAAGAGGTAGAAGGAGAATATATTGTTACAGGATGGACAAAATCTTACGGGGCAGGTAGAGATGATGTATTGCTTCTTAAAATTGATACAGAGGGAAATTTATTATGGAGAAATACCTTTGGGGGGAGACACAATGAATCCGGGGCTTATGTAAATCCGCTGAAAGAGGGAGGATATATTATAGCCGGATGGACAGATTCCCAAGGAAAGGGTGGAGATGATGTGTATCTTGTGAAAACAAATTCAAGAGGCGATATGCTGTGGTATAAAACCTTTGGATGGTTGGGAAATGATCTGGCCAGTTCAGTACAGCAAACAGCAGATGGGGGCTATATTATAGCCGGTACCACAGAATCCTATAGCAGGGGGGACAGGGAGGTTTATTTAATCAAAACCGATAGAGATGGCAACCTTCTGTGGCATAAGATATTCAGCTGGAAATATGAGGAAACAGAAATACTGGTAAAAAGTTTTACTTCTCTAGGCCGGTAACGACGCTATTTTTTCAATGCCGATACGAAAAAAGATTTTTTTGAATAAAGTTTTTTTTCATTTATAATATCCCCATTATTTTGAAGGAGGAGAGAATGCATAGGGAAGAGATCAGAAAAATCATAAAAGAAGAGAGGATAAAATTCATCCAGCTCTGGTTTACAGATCTGGAGGGGAGTCTCAAGAGTGTCTCCATACCTGCTTCAAGATGGGATGACGTTCTCACGTGGGGAGCTTCATTTGATGGCAGTTCCATCAGGGGATTTGCAAGGATTGAAGAAAGTGACATGTCCTTGTATCCGGATCTATCCACCTTTGTGATTCTCCCTGTGGAAAGCAGTGTGGGCAAAATCGCCAGAGTCTTCTGTGACGTGAAGACTCCCGATGGTAATTATTATGAAGATTCTCCCAGATGGATACTCAGAAAAGCTCTTAAAGATGCAGAGAAAGAAGGATTTACCTATTATGTGGGTCCAGAGCTTGAATTTTTCTACTTTAAATCCCGTAAGGGCACCGAGTTTCTGGATTTCAAGGGGTATTTTGATTACATACCACCTGATACCGGTGAAGCTCTTTTAAGGGAAACTGTGGAACTCCTAGCTTCCATGGGAATAGAAGTGGAGTATATCCATCACGAAGGTTCCCCCTCACAGTATGAAATAGATCTTAAATATAGTGATGCCCTCACAATGGCGGATGCCTTGGTAACAGTAAAATTTATTGTAAAATATGTGGCTGAAAAGAATGGATACTATGCTACATTTATGCCAAAGCCTGTGGAGGGGATCAATGGCAGTGGCTTACATCTTCATCAATCACTTTTCCGAGGGAAAGAGAACACTTTCTTTGATGAAAGCGATCTGTACCATCTTTCAGAAACGGGGCGTGGGTTTCTTGCGGGGTTGTTACGACATTCCCGAGAGATAACCCTTGTTACCAACCAGTGGATCAATTCCTATAAGAGACTTGTTCCAGGATATGAAGCTCCTGTATACATATGCTGGGGAAGATACAATAGATCCCCACTGGTGAGAATTCCCGCTATTCCATTGGAGAAGAGGTCATCCATGAGAGTGGAGTATCGTTCACCTGATCCTGCCTGCAACCCCTATCTGGTCTTTGCAGTCCTCCTTGCCGCTGGTCTTGAAGGTATAAAGAAAAAATATGAGCTCCCACCTGCAATGGAGGAGAATGTGTATCACTTTACCTCTGAAGAAAGGAAGGAGAAAGGGATTGAATCCTTACCAGGAAGCTTGATTGAAGCGATTATGGAGGCCGAGAAGGGTACAATTGTAAGAAAAGTACTGGGAGATTCTGCCTTTGAAAAACTCATCGCTTCAAAGAAAGCACAATGGGACGACTACAGAACAAAAGTGACAAAATATGAGATAGAGAAATATTTTCCGGTGCTGTAAGAAAACAGATATTTAATAAGTTTTCGTAAATATAGATCAATAGCCTATTAATTTTTTAATAAGGAGTAACTTAAATGAAGAAAAAATTGTTAATTACTGGAATAGAGGGAACTATAGGGAGAATATTAAGGGAAGCTCTTTCAGGGTATGAAATCTACGGTGTGGATATAAAAGATTCCTGCTTTCCCAAGTACTTCAAAGTTGATATTTCAGATTATCCGATGATTGAAAAAGTCTTCAGAGAAGTTATGCCCGATTATGTGGTTCATCTTGCAGCGGACCCCAGAGTTTATGCGCCATGGGAGTCTGTGCTTAAAAATAATATTATAGGCACAAAAAATATCTATGAATGTGCCAAAAAATTCGGGGTTAATAAAATTGTCTTTGCAAGCTCCAACCATGTTACAGGATGTTATGAGAATCCGGAACTTTATAGTGAGGAGAACCCCAGGAAAATAACAGTATACGACCCCATAAGGCCTGACAGTGATTATGCTGTAAGTAAGGTGTTTGGGGAAGCGCTTGCAAGAGAATATTTTGAACTCTATGGAATTTCATCCATTTGCTTGAGAATTGGAGCCGTTTTAAGAAATGATGATCCAACAGATAATAAAAGACTCATGAAAATATGGCTCAGTCACAATGATCTCGTTCAGCTCGTTGAAAAAAGCCTGTCTTCGGATGTAAAATTCGGAATCTATTACGGGGTTTCAAACAATAGAGGTTCCTTCTGGGATATTTCTAATGCAAGGGAGGAGCTTGGATACGAACCACAGGATGATGCTTTCCGAAAGGCCAGAGAAAGCAAGAATTCTGGAAATGTGTAGGAAAGTCGTTTTATCGAGATTTCATGAGGATGTAAAAATTCAGGAAATTGCACTCTTTTCCGCTGGAGGATGGTGGGAACTGGAAAACTTTGATACAGTAGTTCGCATTGTCAGAGAACTTGCAGAAGCTGCCGGTGTTAAATTTGCCGGAGCAGGATTAAGACCCCATGCATTTCTCTTAAGGCAGAATGATAAAGTGACGGAAGAGGGGAAAGCTGTATTAAATGCCGTTAAAAAGGCAGGTTATGAATTTGTGACCCAGGGCAAGATGAGAAAAGAAATCTTCGAGGCAATAAGTCACCCTCTTATTCCACGTGAAGAACTTACGGCAAAATACAATAATATTATGCAATAAGATGTTCCTTAATCCAGATTCCTTAGCTCTCTTTTCCTTCTTCTAAGCTTTTTATCCTTTCCTCAATCCATTGCAGCTCTTCTTCTAAGGTCTTTTTGAAGTCTTTAAGCATTTCCAGTTCTGTATTTTTGGGGATAGGTGGATAGAAGTAAAGGAACCATGGGTTTAAGATCTGCATCTTATACCAGATATAGGGAAGAAGGTTATATCCTTTCCCCCAAAGGTAGTAGAACATACGACCACCTCCTTTCAGGCTTGCTTAGTTTGAATAGATGACGTTGTATAAGGGGTCTGGGGATAATAGTACTGTGGATAGAATGTGAAACCGTAGTACGGATTCCAGTAGGGGTACACAGTGGATGGATAGTATGGAGCAAGTGGCATGAACCATCTCCATCCTCTGGGTAGCCATGGGAAAAATCTGCAGAAGGGGAACGGGTTACCACGTCCCCAGCCTCTTCCCCATCCAAACCATGGTACCCACCACATCACTCACACCTCCTTTTAGGTTGAGTTTATTTAATTTAAATAAAAATATGAGAACTGTCAAGAGCAAATGAGACTCATTCTCAGTTTTTGTATTTTCTTTTTTATTGCTATATTATTTCACACAGCATGATAAGGAGGTGGGCATGAACATATTTATTAAGTCATTAATTTATCTATTTATCTTTATTATACTCCATTTTGGATATGAGTTAACCCAGTGGTCCTTTCTGACGCCATTCTGTGGAATCAACGAATCGGTTTTCAGCATCTGAAGATGGTCTTCTGGGCATATCTCTTTACGAGCGGGATTGAGTATCTGGTGATTATAAAGAAAAAAAGAGCCTGGAATTTCTGGTATCCCAGTTTGCTATCCACAGTTTCCGTGGATAGATCTATTTATAAATCCGGATGTTGTGTGAAGACTGCTAATACCGAGCCTTGACTTTTATTTTTTTTGGTTTATATTAAGTATATCAGAATCTGAATGGAGGGGGTGGTAAAATGAGTTCTAAAAGTATAGTATTCTTAAGTATCCTCTTTTTCAGTCTGATGATCGGGAAAGTATCCGGGAGTTTCATGGTAGACCCCGAGCCGCCGATCTACTGGCTTCCTGGAGGTCAAGATAGACCCTCAATTGCAAGAGGAACGTTCAGTTTCTTTGCTGTATGGGAAGATGAGAGAGAAGAGTATCGTCATATATATGGGACAAGAATATCAACAGATGGTGAGGTTCTGGACACCTGTGGAATTTTGATATCTCGAAAAACTTATAGTCAACGTTATCCTGCAATTGCATTCGGATACACAAGTGCGGATGGTGATAATTACTTTGTTGTCTGGTGTGATAGTGCATCTTTAAAGGGGGCAAGAGTGAAGGGGAATGAGGTTATAGACACCCTTGGAATTACCATTATGAACGAGGATGTTTACTCTCCGAGAATTGCATATGATGGATCCTCCAGGTATATGGTGGTTTGGGCAACACTGGATGGTGATATCAAAGGAAAAACTGTTAGCATTGATGGCAATGTTTCCACATTATTTACAATTTGTGCAGAGACAGGTACTCAAGGTTCTCCGAATATCTCTTTCAATGGTACTAATTTTTTTGTTGTCTGGGTGGATAATAGGGGAGGTTACTGGGAGATATACGGTGCAAGAGTGACACCAGATGGAACTGTTCTGGATGTGGGTGGAATAAAGTTGGTTAATGCTACAGGAAGTCGGTCAAATCCCCGCGTAGGCTATTGTAATGGTTACTGGCTCTGTGTGTGGGAAGACACAAGAGAAGGTGATAAGGATATATACGGCACAAGAGTGGATGGGGATGGTAATGTATTGGACGACCCCTCTATCTTAATATCCCAAGCAAGTGCTTATGATGAGCTATACCCTGCTGTTGCCTCAGATGGTAATAAATTTATTGTAACCTATATTGAAAACTACGGATATAAGGATGTAGTGAATGCATTGGTTCAAACAGATGGAACCGTAGTTTCTCATCATCGTTCAACTAATTCTCTTATAATTTCCCGGATTTATACTGATGTAGCCTTCTGCAACAATGTATACTTTGCATTATGGAAACATACTGAATCGTACAGGATGGGAATTGTTGGTAGTCGTATAGATGAAGATGGTGTGTTTCTTGATGGCTGGTATTGTAAAAATGTAGGAATAACCGCAACAATCCAACGAAGGCCGGATTGTGCGTTTGGAGGTGACAGCATGCTGGTTGTGTGACAGGACGATTTTTTAGGTATTGAAGGGGAATTGCTTAATTCTACAGGAGATCCCTTGAAGAAAATTAGAGTTGATTTTCGAGGAGAATTGCCCGCTGTTGCTTATGAAGACCCTTATTATTTCTGTGTATGGCAAGATGCAAGTGATTCAACCATTAAAGGAAAAAGGATCACAAGAGATGGTATGGCAGTGGCTGAAACTTTGCTAATTGAAGATAGCATCAGTTATATCCCTGCTCTTGATGTGGATGGGGGAGCAAATACATTTTGTATAAGCTGGATAAAGCTAAGCTATCCTACAGGAGTGTATGTCTGTAACATTGATACAGGAGGTCTTATATGGCAACCTCCAATAGATATTTCAAATACTCCTTCTACAGCATTCATGTTGGGTTCTGTCTCAGTCTGCTTCAATGATTATAATAATAGTTATTTAATTGCTTGGGGTGAAACAGATTTTTTTATTGATAGTGTATTTTGCTCATCTATAGGGGGATACGGCGGTATTCTTTACCTCAGGGTTCCAATCGGAGAGGGGAGCTGTCCTTCCCTAACCTATGATGGAAGCAACTATTTCTGTGTATATCAAAGTGGAGGAGGGTTGATTGGAAAATGGTTAAGTGTAGGCGGAGAGCCGAGGGATACATGTTATATTCCTTTGTATCTGCATATGCCAAGAGTTGAGTTCTGTGACGATGGATATCTCATTATTGGCCAGAGAGAAGGAGAAGTGCTGGGAGTGAAACTATCAATGGATGGTAGTATCATTGATTCCTTTAAAGTGAGTGAGGGTAAGGAGCCGAGTCTTGCTGCTCACGGATATAGTTATCTTACAGCATATTCCTCTTTTACACCCTATCCTTATTCTTCATACAGAGTGTGGGCTGAATTAGGTTTCTTTACAGGTGTAGAAGAGAAAGAGCATGACCTTTTATTCAACACTCTCAACTTCAGGGTAATTCCAAATCCGTTTTCCACATCTGTTAGCATTAAATGTATAAATACAGAAGATACTCAATGGGATAATGTATACGAAAAACAGAAAGTGGTTCTGGAGATTTATGATTTAACCGGCAGGCTTGTGAGAACATTAAATACTGATTTTTCTTGCCTGGCTCATGGTGTCCTCTGGGATGGTAAAGAGCAAAATGGTAAGAAAGTCCAAGCAGGGATTTATTTTCTCAAAATTTCGTATAAAAAGGCCGGAGGTATAAAGACGTGTAATTTGTTAAAAATTGTAAAGATGAGGTGATATGTAGTTAAGTAGAGAAAAAAGTTGATTATTTTTAACAGAGAGTTTAAACTTTTATTAGGATGTGGATGGAAAGTGTATTGAGAGATAAAATAAATAAAAGAGATTCTAAGATAATTTCTGGGCTTATTTACCAGTTTTTAATGCCACTTCTTATTATTAATTTCTTCAATAATAACGTCCCCCGTTAACAGCGGGGGACGTGTATTTCTTTTTATATAACCTTAAAAATACTTCCTTAAAATTCCCTAAAAAATAGTAAAGGAGGTAAAGACATGGAAAAAATAAAAGAGGTTCTTTGTATAAGAAGACATTTATTAGATAAAAAAACATATATGGTAAATAGGTTGAAAAGCAAAATAATATTTATGTTGAGAACATATCTTGAGAGAAAGGGTTTTATTGAACTATTCCCTGTAATAGCATCTCCTATCACAGACCCTCTCTCATCTCCTTATGAGGCTATTTTTTTTGATGTCTATGGTCACAGATTTCAGCTGACCAAAAGCATGATTTTCCATAAGCAGCTTTCCATGCTGAGCTTTGAAAAGATCTTTATCTTCTCTCCTAACTTCAGAATTGAACCTCCTGAAAAAGCGACCACAAGCAGGCATCTTGTAGAATTTGTCCAGCTTGACCTTGAAATAAGAGAGGCGTCAAGGGAAGAGATAATGGACTTCATCGAAGAAATGCTCCTTTACCTATTTGAAAGAGTCCAGGGAGAGGAAGAATTAAGTTTCTTCGGAAGAAGATTGCCTCGTTTGAAAAGGCCGTTTCCAAGGATTACTTATAGTGAAGCTGTGGAAAAATATGGAGATGATTTTGAGTACAGACTCTCGGAGAAGGCTTCGCAGCCACTGTGGGTAATAGATTTCCCCTCGCAACTGAGGGAATTCTACTATAGAGAAGACCATCAGACTGGTACCATGGTTGATTTTGATCTCCTTTATCCTGAAGGGTTCGGGGAAGCAATATCAGGTGGAGAGAGGGAGTGGAGACCGGAAAGATTGAAAAGGATGCTCATGAAAAAGGGAATTGACGCTGACTTTTATGACATTTATCTTTCACTCATTGAAGAGGGTGTCCCTCCTTCAGCGGGATTTGGTATTGGGATCGAGAGACTTACTAGATTTCTGAGTGGACTTAAAGAAATAAAATTCACTAGGCTCTTCCCGAAACTCCCGGGAAAATTTGGAATTTGACGCTTTAGGTTGCATTTGCTCGATGTACGAGGAGGTGATGGTAGGATAAAGTATGTGGTTTCATAAGAGCCCTTAAAAAATGGGCCGTGCAGGACTCGAACCTGCGGCCACCGGATTAAAAATGCGTCAACTTTTAAAG
>Ga0190349_1000055_pt1 | contig 42339 bp, 41 predicted proteins | sample 48721378_MG_FD_179798 | JGI IMG/M metagenome (GOLD analysis project Ga0190349, IMG submission 179798) | Hydrothermal vent microbial mat bacterial communities from Southern Trench, Guaymas Basin, Mexico - 4872-13-7-8_MG | ecosystem: Environmental > Aquatic > Marine > Hydrothermal vents >...
GTCCGATATTTTTTAAAACTTTAAGTTTGGAATTTTTTATTTTTTCATTCATTAAATAAGCGTCAGAAATCGGCGTCATTTTATCCTTTTCACCCCAGATAATTAGAGTTGGAGGTTTAATTTGTTCTAAGTGCCGGGTTAAATCCTCACTGATTATTTTTTTAAAAGTTTCTTTTAAATAACCTTTGGTCTGAGGATAATCTTTTTCCTTGACTATAAACTTATAAAAAACCTTTCTTAAAAAATTAAAAAACGGCAAAAAAGAAAATTTATTCCCGGTTTTTGCCATTTGGAAAAGTAAATTTTGCCGGAAAGTTTTTTTATGTTTTATCCCGGCCGAAGAAACCAAAATTAAACCTTTAACTTTTTCGGGATTTTTGGCGGTATATTTTATAGCTATTCTGCCGCCGAAAGAATGACCCAAAAGAAAAAATCGCAGGTTGTTATTGCGAGAAGTGAAGCGATGAAACAATTCTGGATTTTTTGACGAAGAACGGAATCGCCGCGCCTCATCCCTCATGGAGCTCGGCTCACAACAGCAAGAAGAAAACTTTTCAAACCATTCAACATAATCATCTAAATCCCAAACCTCATTTAATTCTGTCTCATCTTTAAACCCCGGCAAATCCGGAATAATAACTCTTACTCCTCGCCTTTCAAGGTTTTCTCTCACCGCCTGCCATTTTTCTTTAGAACTTCTCCAGCCGTGGAGAATTATTAAAGTTGAGCTATCTCCTTTGAAAGCTTCTTGATTAAAAGACGAGTTATTATAATCAAGCATATTAATCTAAAAACCAAAAATCAAAATAAAAGTATGAAATTCGAAATTAGCTAATGTTAAAACGACTTTTTGAGTTTATTCCATTTTAACATTTTGATTTGTCATTTTACGCTCTGATATTTACATTTTACATTACTGAAGATTTGTCATTTTGCATTTTGATTCTTGATTTTTGATTTGCCTATGTATTTCTGTAAAACTTCCGGAATTAAAACGCTTCCATCTTTCTGTTGATAATTTTCCAAAATAGCAATCAAAATTCTCGGCGAGGCGATCATTGTGTTATTCAAAGTATAAACAAATTTCTTATCATTATCCTCTGTTTTATATTTTATATTTAACCGTCTTGCCTGCCAGTCAGTTAGATTAGAATTAGAATGGGTCTCGCCATAACTTTCACGCGACGGCATCCAAGTTTCAATATCCCGCATTTCATATTTTCCCGTGCCCATATCGCCAGTTGAAATTTGAACTACCCGATAAGGAAGTTTTAATTCTTCTAAAATCTCCTGGGAATTTTTATTTAATTCTTCAAACAGCCGATGGCTCTCTTCTAAATCTGCCCGGGATAAAACCACCTGCTCAATTTTCATAAATTCATGAAGACGATAAAGCCCGCGCGTATCTTTGCCATAACTGCCGACTTCAGAACGATAACACTGGGAAAAACCAGCTAATTTTATGGGCAAATCTTTCTCCCTTAAAATAGTATCCGCGTAATACGCTAAAAGAGCCGGTTCAGAAGTTCCAGCTAAAAAAAATTTTTCTTTCACCTTTTTGCCGTCAGCTAACCTTCCTGGGTTGGCAATCTGGTATATTTCATCTTTTGCTTCTGGAAAATGACCACTGCCGATTAAAGCAAATTCTCTCAAAATCGTCGGCGGGACCATTAAGGTAAATCCCTTTCTTCTTAATTTTTCAAAAGCAAACTGCATTAAAGCGAAGTGCAAAAGAGCGGCTTCATTTTTTAAATAATACCCGCGAAACCCACTTGTTTTTGTCCCTCTTTCCGTATCAATCAAATCTAAATCTTTTCCTATTTGAATATGGTCCTTGGCTGGAAAATCAAACTCGGAAATTTCCCCCCACTTATAAATTTCTTTATTAAAAGTATCATCCGCGCCAATCGGCGTATCTTTAGAATAAACATTGGGTATTTTAAGCATTAAATACTTATATTGCTCCTCTACTTCGCCAAGTCTTTCTTTTAACGGTTTCTGTTTTTCTTTAAGTTCCCTTGCTTTAATTATTTCATTTCCGCTTAATTTTTTCTGCTCAGCCCTTAATTCCTCTATTTGCTTAATAAGCTTCCGCCGTTCTCCATCCAAATTCAAAATTCTATCTACATCCATAGAATCAAGATTTTTATTTTTACAGACTTCTTTTATTAAATGCGGATTTTGACGGATAAATTTAATATCTAACATAAACGCTCCGCTAAATTTAAAATGAAAAGCGAAAAGTGAAAAATTACAACCCAAAAGTAAAAATTTTTACATTTTGCCCCCCCCTTAGAAAAACGAAATAAAAACCATGCCTTTTCTAATGAAACAAAATTACTTGGCAATGTTTCTAACGAGGCTTACATCGTTATTCTGTATTTTGATCTTTGAACTCTTGGCTTTGATAAAATAATAAAACAAATAATTCATTTCATCCACATAATCTCTAATCTCTCGCTCTGTATTTTCTCCACCTCTTTAGAAGCCCGCCATGAAAAATGGACAATTACAGTAGTCATAACTAAAGCAAAGGTAAAAATAATAATCGCCGATGATAAAAGATTAAGTTGCTTTTTAAGTAAATCCATAATCAATTATAATTACTAAAAGCATACCACAATTTGCTTAATTTGTAAAAAAAGACATCCGGAGGTTAAGAAATCTTTAAAATAAGCCTATTATTGACAACTGTTTTTGAAAGAATATAATAAAGACAGATTATAGGCCCAATAAATTCTAACAGGAAGCCCCGCAAGAGACTCCTAAAGGAGGAAAAAATATGTCTCCATTTTTAATTGTTATAATTTTCCTATTTATCGTCTTTGGATTTGGAGGATTAAGAGTAGTCAACCAATACGAAAGAGGCGTGATTCTTACTTTGGGGAAATATACCGGAACCTACAATCCCGGCCTTCGCTGGATTTTGCTCGGCATTCAAAATATGATAAAAGTTGATATGAGAATTACAACTATTGACATTCCACGCCAGGAAGCGATTACCAAAGACAATGTCCCCGTCGGGATAAATGCGGTTGTTTATTTTAAAGTGCAAAAAGCAGAAGACGCGGTTTTAAAAGTTGAAAACTATTCTTACGCAATTTCACAATATGCTTTGGCGGCGTTGCGGGATATCATCGGGGGAGTTGAATTAGATACTCTCCTTACCGAAAGAGATAAAATCGCGATTGAGATAAAACAAATTGTTGACAAAGAAACTGACGAATGGGGGATTGACGTTACCGCCATAAAAATGCAGGATATTGAACTGCCAGCCGGCATGAAACGGGCAATGGCCGCACAGGCGGAAACCGAAAGGGAAAAACGGGCGATCATCATTAAAGCAGAAGGTGAAGTAAGGGCCGCGGAAAATTTACAAGATGCCGCAAAAATTTTAGGAACCGTTCCAGGAGGTCTGTCGCTTAGAACCCTGGAAACAATAGATAAACTCCAGCCGGATCCTTCAAAAACAATCATTTTTGCTCTGCCGGTGGAAATTTTAGACGGCTTGAAGTCTTTGGCTGGAATGAGGAAGAAAGAAGAAAAATAAAAAATTATTGATTCCCCCCCTTCACAAAAGGGGATTAAGGAGAATTTAATTAGTTTAATCATCCTAAAACTTTTAATCAATTAGATTTAAAGTTTTAGAAAAAAGAAAGGATAAAATTATGGAAGGTGAAATGCCACGCTCTGAAGAAGAGCAAAATGCAGCCGAAGAATTTGAAGAAAACAAAGATGAAGCGGATAAGGAGATAAAAGAAAACCCTGAAAAAATAAGAAAAAATTTTGAAGAGATGCCTCCTGAAAAACAAGAATAAATTTTTAGAAAGCTTGGGGCGAAATCAACAGAAGAAGCAGTAGAAAATGTAAAAAAAAGAAGCAAGGAAATAAAAAAAGAAATTTGAATAAATAAGAATTTCTTTGTGGGAATTGGTTTATAAATCAGTTCCTTTTTTTAAAAACTAAAATAAAAAACGGATTAAATCCGTTAACCCGTAATTCGTTAATCTATTAATTTTTATTATCTAATTTCTTCTAAAAACCTCTTTGCCAATTCCGCCGTCTCACCAGTGCTTTTGTAAAATGATCTCCAAACAACAACAATATCAACATCATTAAATATCGCCCTTTGCGCTTCGCGGAAAGTGTCCCCTCCGGCAACGGCAATCATAATATCATAATTGCTTTTGATCCTCTGAATCTCGTGATAAGGAATTTCCTTTTCGCGGTTAAAAGCTTCTTCATCAACCCCTCGATGTAAAATTACCACCTCTGGGAGTTTTTTTAATTGGCGCAAGACATTTAAAGGAAAATCGACATTCATCATATCAACCATTGAATCTAAATTATTTTCCCAGCAGTTCTGAATAAACGCGTCTAATGTTTCAATTGGCGCGTGTCCCAGAGCCGTAGCCGCATCAGCTCCACCCTCTCTGGCAATTTCCACTTCTCTCGCGCCCCTATCCATACATTTTAAATCCGCGACAATATAAGGATTGAAGGAGAATTTTTTATTTTCCGGAGTTTTTCTTTTTCTATTAAAAAAGGTTTTGTTTTTCTCTAAAGACCCTGTTAGAGCGACTATCCAAGGATTAGTTGGAGAAATTTCTGAAATATTTGAAGAATAACCAAAAATTCTCTGCTCCCAAAAAAGTCTTATTTTCCTGATTCCATCCGCGCCATACGCTTTAATCAAAGGAGTGCCAGCTTCAATAATAATCCGATTGTCCAGAGGAATTTGATTTATAATACTACGGGCTTCACTTAAATTATTATTCAAAGCAATCTGCAGATATTTTTGTTTTTTGTTTAACATAAATTTTAATCATTATTCATATCGCAACGCCTCTATAGGATTTAGCTTTGCCGCTCTTTTTGCCGGCCACCAACCAAAGAGAATTCCAAATCCGGCAGCGACAATAAAAGCAATAATAATCGCTTCAATAGAAATTACAAATGGCCAGTCAAAGTTGTATGCTCTGACAGCGAAAGTTGCAGCAAGAGAAATAAAAATTCCAAAGATAATTCCAATAATTCCGCCAAAAACTGAAATTAAAACCGCTTCTGCAACAAATTGATTCATAATATCTTTTTGCCTGGCGCCAAGCGCTTTTCGCAAGCCGATCTCCCGCGTTCGCTCGGCGACAATAACAAGCATTATATTCATAATTCCCACTCCGCCGACGATTAGAGAAATCGCCGCCAATAATCCCAAAAGCAGGGAAATAATTCCCGTGACAGTGTTGACAATTTCAACAATCTGATCCATTGACATTACTTCAAAATCATCTTTGGTCGGATCGCTGATATTATGCCGTTCGCGAAGCAGCTGCGAGATTTCCGTTTTTGCCTGCGCAAAATGCTGATCGTCTTCCATTACCATCGCAAACTCAACCAAATGATCTGTTCCAATAATTAATTTCTGCGCGGTTTTTAGAGGAAGATAAACCAGATTATCATAATCAAACATCATTACCATTCCTCGATCTGCCATTACGCCGATTACTTTAAAATTAATCTGCTTGATTTTTATCTGTTTTCCAATCGGATCTCCGTTGCCGAAAAAATTCTTTGCCACCGCGCTGCCGATCACCGCAACTTTTGCCATTCCTCTTTCCTCTTCATTTGTAAAATACCGCCCTCTGGCAATTTTCGCCTGTCCGTCGATTTTTGGATAGTAAGCGTCGCTGGCGATGAACATCACCTGTTTTTCTTTTTCTTGATAACTTGCCCATTCTGTTCCCATTGTATAGCCTGAAACGGATTTAATATAAGGAAACCTTTTTTTATTTCTGACCGCTTCAACATCGGCGTATTTTAAAGTGGTAATCACCGTTCCTTCCACCATTGACTGCATTGAAGCTCCGTAATCGCTACCCGGCACTTTAACCTGCACGCTTATCATATTCTCCCCAAAAACATTAAGCTGATTAACAATTAGCGTTCTTAACCCCTGTCCAATCGAAACAATCACAATTACCGCCGCCACGCCAATTACAATTCCCAAAACAGATAGAGCTGTTCTAGTTTTATTCGTTTTAAGGCCTGTGATGGCAAAAGAGAGAGTTTTGAAAAATGGAATTGACATAGAAATATATTGCCAATTACTTTAAGTAAAATTCCGGCAATTCCGCTGGTTCACGGATAGATTATGTTACGAACCATTTTGCAGATGGACAGACACATGCGGTGCAACAAAATATGTTAAACCCATCAATTATAAGCTTTCAATCTTTATTCATATCTCAACGCCTCAATTGCGTTCAAATTTGCCGCTTTATTAGCTGGATAAATTCCAAAAACAAGACCAATGATAACCGCAATGGTAAAAGAAATAATTATTGAAAAGGGGCTGATGACTAAATTCCAATCATAACCCAGATAACCGGCAATAGCGGCAATTAGAACAGCAAAAATTGAACCGCCGAAGATACCAATTAAACCGCCAATAAAAGTGATAACAACTGACTCCATTAAAAACTGTATTAGAATATTTCTTTTTTTGGCTCCTATCGCTTTGCGCAAACCGATTTCGCGCGTTCGTTCCGTAACGGAAACAAGCATAATATTCATAATTCCGATCCCACCGACAATCAAAGAAATTGCCGCAATGGCTCCTAAAAACAAATTCAGAGCATCCGTTACCGTACCAATCATATCTAAGGCTTGATTCATACTGCGAACCGTAAAATCAATTTTTTTCGGATCTTTAATATTATGTCTACACTGGAGAAGCTTCTTAACTTCATTAATTACCAGAGGCGCATTTTCCTCATCATCAATTTTGGCTCTGATTAACCCGACATAATTAATTCCCAGCATTACTTTCTGTGCCGTTTTAACAGGAATAAAAACTTCTTTATCCCTGTTTGCCGCCAATGAAGCTCCTTTTTTCTCCATTACTCCCACAACCAAAAAATTCGTTTGGTTTATTTTTATCCTTTTGCCAAGCGGGTCATCTTCGCCAAACAATTTTTTTTTAATTTCCGAACCTAAAACAACTATTTTCGCAGTGCTTTCATCTTCCTCCGGCAAAATAAATCTCCCAGAGATTACTTTATTATTTTCAACATTCGGATACTGCGAAGTGACACCGAGAAAATTCGCGTTTTTAATTTTGTCGCCAAAAAAAATATTAGCATTGCCGCTCGCGTAGGGAGTTACCGCCATAATATGAGGAATTTTACCAACCGCTTTGGCGTCCTCATAAGTTAATGTCGTAATTACCCTTCCCATCATTGATGCTGGCATCATATCTTCCTCGCCTCCTCCCGGAATAATACTGATTAAATTAGTTCCAAAAGAAGTAATCTCGTTAAAGATTAAGCTCTGCGCTCCCGACCCAATCGCCATAATCGCAATCACTGACCCCACTCCAATAATCATTCCCAGCATCGTCAAAAAAAACCGCACTTTATTCGCGGATAGATTTGCGAAAAAAAATTTAATTGACTGGGAAAAATCCATAAGACAACTCCTAATTTCTTATTATCCCTCTTTTAAGAGAAGACTTTTTATTTAATATTATTTCCTAAACTCTCCATTCGCCGCTAATCTCCGATGATTAATAATACTATCTTTAAAAATCATCCCATCCTTAATGTGTAAAATTCTCCGGGCGCATTCGGCGGTGTATTCTTCGTGGGTAACCATAACAACTGTCCGCCCTTCTTCATTTAAATTCTGTAAAATTTCCATAATTTCCTCGCCAGAATGACTGTCTAAATTACCTGTCGGCTCGTCAGCTAAAACTAATCGTGGATTATTGATAAGAGCGCGGACAATTGCCACTCTCTGTTGTTCTCCTCCGGATAACTGGTTCGGGCGATGATTTAATCGGTATCCAAGTCCTACTCTTTTTAATAATTTTATAGCATTGTCTTTCGCTTTTTTTAAATTGCATTTATGTAAATAAGTCGCTGGCAATAAAACATTATCCAAAACAGAAGTTCTTTGCAGTAAATTATACGCCTGGAAAATAAATCCAACTTTCTCGCTTCTAAATTCGGCAAGTCTATCATCATCTAATTTCGAAGTATCACACCCTTCAAAATAATATTTTCCGCTTGTCGGCGTATCCAAAAATCCTAAGATATACATCAACGTTGATTTTCCCGATCCCGACGCTCCCATAACCGCCACAAACTCACCGTCATTTATTTCAAATGAAATGCCTTTTAAGACGTTCGTCGTTACTTCGCCTGTCTTATAATCTTTGGTAATATTTTTTAGACTGATAAGCGGTATTGACATAGGATTAAAATTTATTCTTCCGCAAAAGTAACCACTCTTTCACCGCCAGTTAACCCGCTTAAAACTTCAACATTCACATCTCCCTTTAATCCAACCTCCACGAAAACATCCCGCAAAATTCCATTTTCCAAAACCTGAACGTATTTTTGTTTATTCTTTTCTTTCAGCGCTTGGAAAGGAATCACTGTCACGTTATCTTTTTGAGCAGTGATAATATCAAGATTGGCCGTCATCCCCGGTTTGATTACTTCCGAATTCCCGGCAAAAATAGTTGTTGTTTTATAATAAATAACGCCGGAGATTTCTGTCTGCGCCGGGTCTATTTCAGCAACTGACCCGGCAAATTTTTTATTGGGACCAAAAGCGTCAAAAGTAATTTCCACCTTATCGCCAATTTTAACTTTTGCAATATCAACCTCGGAAATATTGGCTTTAATTCTAAAATTCTCCGAGGTAATCATAGAAATAAAATCAACCGCCGAAGTTATTGTTTCCCCGACCTCGCCGTTGATTTCCGTTATTATTCCGCTTTGCGGAGCAACCAAAATTGAATCGCTGATCTGGCTTTCTATTAAGTCAACGTTTGCCTGCGCTTCTCGAACTTGCGCCTCGTATAACGAAATTTCAGAATAACTTGGTTTTGCCGTTTTCAACGCCAACTGGTCTTGCGCCTGTTTAAGCGCTCCTTCAGCGGATTTGACGGCATTTTTTGCTGTGTTTATTTTACTATTTGCCAACGCTCGCGTCGCGGCTAATGATTCTTGAGATGAATTCAAAGTGCTCTCCGCGGAATTCACCGCCGCCTGCGCATTGTCCAAATTTGTTTGATTTGTAACTTTTTGGGTTGAGATACTCTGTTCGGCGGCGGTTAAATTCGAAATCGCCGTATTTATATTTGCCCTCGCCGTAGAAATATTTGACTTTAAAACATCTAATTCCGCTTGGGAAAGTTTAGAAGAGGTAATCGTTGCTCCAAGAACATCACTTGTATCGCTAAGCGCTGCTCTTATGTCTTCTAATGCGGATTTTAATTGAATAAGCGCTTTGTCAATATTTTCATCAGATGGATCTGGTTTAATGCTGTCTATATAATTTTTAACGTTATTATAAGAATTGGCGGCAGTTGCTTTACTTTGAAATGAATTATTCAAATATTGGATATTTAAAACGCTCAGCGTATCCTGCGCGTCTTCATTATTTAAAACAGTATCATTAGTATCCAGCGAGTTTGAAGCGGTCAACAAAGACGAATTTAATGTATCCCACGCATCGTCATAATCCTGATTTAAATTATTCTCATTTAAAATTTGCGTGTTTGCCAAACTTTGATTAGCGTTATTAAGAGAAATTCGCGCGCTGTTCACTGACGCCTCCGCGTTGGCAATGTCTTTTGCGGCACTCGCTTGCGTATCCGCCAAACTTTGCTTGGCATTATCTAAAGCAATTCGCGCGTTAGCAACCGCAGTTTCTGAAACTCTAATATCCTCGGCAGTCGCACCTTCCAATAACTTATTAAGGTTTGCCTGCGCCGCGCTCAGCCCGGCTTTTGCTTTGTTGAGCTGGGACTCCAATTGAGCCGTGTCCAATCTAGACAAAACCTCATTTTTCTGAACACTGTCTCCAACTTGCACATTTATCTCCTTTATCTTTCCTGAATTCATAAAACGTAAATCTAATTTTGTCTCTGCCTCAACAGTTCCTGTCGCTGAAACTGTCTGCAATATTTTTCCTTTAACAACTTCAGCCGTTGTATATTTCGGCGCTGGCTTTTTCGTAAAATTGTAAGCCAAGGCTCCCCCTCCGATTAAAATAACAAGTATTATGCCAATTAATAATTTCTTCATAATCTTATCCTTTCTTTATTTTTATTATACTTAAATTGTAATTAAAAAGCAAAAAAATAGAGCATAGTTTTATTTTAACCATACTCTTTTTAATATTTTTTTCTATCCTACTGTAAATCCTTGATTAAATCACTGAAATTCAAAATTGGTTCATTACTCCCCTCATTATAAATATTTGCTTTAGAATCAACTTGGTATCTTTCTCCTTCAATAACTAAAAACTGCCTTTTTCCTGTTTCTATCGCTTTCTTTATTGAATTCCTAATAACAATTAGAGATTCACCAATTTCACTTACTCTGAACATTTCCACTATTTCCTCTAATGTGTATACGGGTAACATTTTTTCTTTTCTCACCTCCTAAACCTCCTTTTTGCTCTTTCTACAGCATTTTTAGTGCTGTAGACAACAACAATACTATTCCTGTCGCTATCTTTTTCTGAAAACCACCGAAATAAAATAAACAAACTAGCCACTCCTGCTGCCAAAAGAAATCCATACTTCATCCCTAAGATAACTGAAACTCCATTAATAACCGCTCCAACGACTGAAATACCGAATATCACTGAGGTCACTAAACTCAAACCAATCCAAAATTCTCCCGGCATCTTTTTTCTCGCCTCCTATACTTTATAAAGAACAAATCTCTCTTTTTAAAACCCAAGCTTTAGCTTGGAGCTTTAATATCACCTACTAATCTACTTACCAGTTAGTAAGTTCACTATTATTTTAACTCTTTCAAAAATCCTGTCAAGAGGGGGGGTAAATTATGGATAAAAAAAAATAAGGAATTCACCCTCAAGGGTGTTTGCTATGTTGATTCAGGTCAGGTACCTGAACTAGAAGTTTCTTTTTCTGTCTTAATGAGCAGCCCCGCACATAAAAATTTATGTGCGGGGCTGTAATTGTCCATTAAATTAAAGTTTTTCCCAAAGAACATTCACGGATTTTTATTTCTTTTTAGGAGAACCCTCTTTAGAAAAAATTAACGCCATAATTTGATCAGCGATTTTGGCTGAATCTAATTTATCTTTTTTATTCGAACTCTGGCGAACTACAAAGGCATCCATCATATCTGTCAGGAGAGATGTGGTTAAGCGCGTATCAATTTTGGCGGTTATTTTTTTACCTTCTTTCACTCTCCTTTCTGTTAAAACTTCCCTAACCAACGGTTCTAACAAATCAACAATCTCCGACCTCAGATTATTAACAAACTTTATAATAACGGAATCTTCTTTGGACATCTTCTGCATTGAAAAAGAAACTATCTCTCTCTGATTTAAACAAAAATCAATATAGGTTTTAATAACTTTATAAAGCTTCCGTTCAACTGCATCTTCTTTTTTTAAAACTACTTCCAATGAATCACCGAGCAATCCAAAAGAGTTAGCCAGTATTTGAAGATAAAGATCCCGCTTACTTTTGAAATAATAATAAATAGCCGCTTTTGTGGTATTAACTAATCTAGCGATCTGATCCATAGAAACAGCATAATAATTATACCTTGAAAAAAGATCTTCAGCTTTTCTTAAAATCTGGCTTTTTGTACTATTTGTTCCAACTGCTATTTTTTTATTTCTTAGATTCATAAACTCATTCCTCTTATTTTAAACTAACTTACCAGTTAGTAAGTAATTATCTACAGTTTATCATAACCAAAAACCCTGTCAAGGTCCGTACAAATTATGTACTGGATAATTTTTCTTTAATTATTTCTTCAATAGCAGTATCCTTTGGAATAATTTCAAATCCAACGCCCATTTCTTTAAGTATAACCATGGCGCCTGATCCAATCTCTCCGGTTATTATCCTATCGGCTTCAATGGCCTTGACAAACCTTACTCCATGCCCGCGCCCAACAGTAAAATATGGATTTTTAACTATCCTTTTCTGAATTATGTCTCCATTTTTGTCCTGATCAATAACTAAATATTCAGGAGCACCAAAATCGTTGTAAAACTTACCATCCTTAACTGAAATAATTGTTCTTATGCCTCGTTTTTCAAAACTTACTGCCTGAGCCATATTCTTGAATTGAGTAAGATGTCCGTTTCTTGCTTTAATATAACCCCTTTTAAAATCGTGAGAGACTACTTGAATGACAACAAATTTCAAATTTTCTACCCGTTTAAGTAATAATTTTTCTAAATTTTTAGTCACCTCTGAAGCTCTTTCTATTTTCCATTGTCTATTCAATCCTATTTTGAGTTCGACGAAATTTTCCATTCCTAATTTTCGACTTTTGATTTGCAATAAATCTATCTCTTCATCCTGGCAAATTTTCCTAATTTTTTCTTCAATAATTGGATTAGCAACATCCAAAAGATTATCTATAGTCTGTCCTGACAAAATATATGTTTCATGAAGAATATACAAACCAACAAAAATAGCAGCAGCACCGTCAGCTTGAGTAACCCAACGAGTTAAGAAAAGACCGACTAAAACAGCCACCGAAGAAAGACTATCGGCTCTTGAATGTTCTCCATCAGCTATTAAAGCCAAACTATCATTTTTTTTCCCAATATTAAATTTAAGGCGAGCCATCACCTCATTAATAATAATAGAAAAAACAACAATTAAAAGAACGGGGAAAGTAATTTGGATAGATTCTTTTTTAATAATACTCGATGCACCCTCATAAATAATCCAAACAACTGAAATTAAAAGCAAGAAAATAACAACAAAACTAGCAATAGTTTCAGCTCGCCAATGGCCATATGGATGTTCTTTGTCCGCTGGCTTCCTGGCAACTTTAATCCCTAAATAAGTTGCTCCGCTTGAAACAATATCTAAACTTGAATGAATACCATCGGCAACAAGAGCAGCGCTCCCTACAAAAAATCCGATTCCTAACTTTAACAAAGCTAAAATTAGATTGATAACTATACTTAAAATAGAAACAGATTCTTTTGTCATTTTTACTAATCCGAGAAATTAACTAAAATTGACCCATCGCCTTCTCTGCCGCTTCCATAATTGGCCAGACGACAGGAGATGGGGTAAGTGCCGGATGAGTGCCGAGTTGGAATTTAATAATCTCTTCCGCTTTCATTTTATTCTGAATCATTGCCGCTATAATATTTGTCACCTCCCCGGTTGTTGGCCCGCCCAAAACTTGACCACCAATTATTTCTTTTGAAGATTTCCTAAAAAGCAGCTTTACAAAAATTTTTGACGAAGCGGTCATTGCCGACGGATGCTTGTCAACCGTTGACGCTTCTTGCTTTACAAAATCAATCTTCTCTTCCCGAGCTTTCCTTTCTGTAAACCCAGAAACGCCAAACCCCACTCCTCCAATAACTGTAGCGAATGTTCCAATCGTTCCTTCATTTCTATATTTTAAGTTAAATAAACTTGCCCCGGCGATTCTTGCTTCTCTGGCGGCAATTGAGGCAAGTTTAAGTCCAAACGGAGCTTTGGTAAAAAAAGAAGTTTTTTCCGCGCAATCTCCAACAGCAAATATATTCTGATCAGATGTTCTTTGATATTCATCAACCCATATTCCCTTAGTCTGGCCAATTTTTAATTCGGCATCTTCAGCAATCTTAACATTCGGCACCACGCCAATTCCAAGGATTACCGCATCAGCTTCAAGTTTTTCTCCTTTTTTTAATTTTATATATTCAACCCTATCTTCTCCTTCTATTTTTTCGGCAATATTATTAGTTAAAATTTTTACACCTTTCTTTTCCAGCTCCTCTTCCGCTTTAAGGCAAAACTCTTCATCATAAGCTAATTGCAAACAATGGGGCAACATTTCAACAATAGTTATGTTTTTATCTTTTTTGCTTAATTCATCAGCGAACTCAAGACCAATGAACCCTCCGCCGATAATAACAATATTTTTGGCCTTCTCTAAAACTTTTAGCATTTGCTGAAGATAGCGGACATCTTTTTTAACTACAAACACATTCTTAAGATTCACACCGACAATCGGAGGAATAACCGGCAGAGAACCGGTAGCTAAAACTAATTTTTCATATCTAATTTTTTGCTCCTTAATTGTGTTAACTACTTTATTTTTTCTGTCCAAAGAACGAACTTCACCAACAATAAGCTCAATGTTATTTTTTGAAAGTATTTCGTCGCTGATTAAATTTTTTTCTGTAGAACCAATAGTTTCGCATAAATAAGGAATAGCACAGGGAATAAGAACCTGCTTTTCTTTTCTAATAAGAGTAATTACTTTATCCGGATAATTTCTTCTGGCGGATATTGCCGTGGTCAAACCTCCAGCACTTCCTCCAATAATTAAAACATCTGTTTTTTGCATAGAAATATCTCCTTTCTTTGTTCGTATTTTATATTATTGCCAGAGAAGCTCCATTAGGGACAACAAAACCTCCCGCCGGCAGGTAATCCTGACGTCGTAATAAAACCATCTGCCATTGCGGACCCCGCTGGTGTTCGCGATGACATCTAAATCAGAATTTTTATAATTTACCTCGCTCTTGTCATCATTGTTCCGCACTTTGGACATTTGTGTTCATAGCAAGGTTTCCCCCGTTCGTGCGTAACTTTTTCACCGCACTTCGGACAAACGCACTCGCCGCTCGGGCCTAATCCAAAACCGCCCGGCTGTCTTCCTTGTCCGCCGCCACGACCCAATCCCTGGCCTAATCCACGACCAAAACCAGCATTTTGATCCTGAGAATTCTCCTCGTTTGAAGATTCCATATAATTTTTCTCTATCCCGAATTAAGTGTGAATTAAACAAATACTACACAAATTCAAGATAGAGAATGTATAAAAATTTTATAATTTTTAATTTCTAATACTTTAATTTTTAAACCCTGCAACCGCTTATAAATGTCAAATATCAGAATCCAAATGTCAATTCAATATCAAAACTCAAATCTCAAATACTTAAACCTTTTTTTAATCAGACTGTCTAAAACCGGAATTCACGCTTTAGTCCGCAAGATGAATAGCTTTAATAAGCCAAACCCTCCTATATAGTCTGAAGGTTGAATTCCAAGATTCCGGACAGTCTGGTTAGGAAATTTTTGTCATTTAAATTTTGGATTTGATTTAATATGTTGAAGAATTGAAAATTACTATTTTTAGTATAACAAATTAATCCAAAATCCACAAGAATAAAAAAGAAAATTAAAGAAGGCGATACATCGATATACCGCCTTTGCCAGAATTCCTAAAAAGATTTTCTAAAAAGATTCCGAATCCTTAAAGGATTCGGAATCTAAAGAATCTAAAAATCTAACTTTACTTAAGAAGTTAAATCATTTCCGACAATATCATCGCCTTCTTCAAATTTATCAACATCAGCAGATTGAACTGAGATAATTTTGTTCCATTTATAACCAGCTCTAGTGAAATCGCGAGCCGATCTCACCCAGCGCTTTTTGCCTTGATCAATTTTATACACCTTACCAGAAGGGTCGGCAAGCAAGCTTCCATCAGGATATCCCACAGCATTACCTTGACTAAATTTATTTAGTTGTTCGGCGTTGGCCTTTAAAACATAATTCCAACCCCATTTATTGGCATTAAATACACTAATAGAAGGAACCGGTTTTCTTTTCCCATCTTTTATCTGCCAAACAGTCGGATCGCCTTCTTGCTGGATCAAGGCTCCTTCGGGATAAGAAGAATTTTCACTGATAGCCTCGCCGGTCTCGTAAAGACTTAAATGGGCGTCAGATACCCTTTTAATGATTCCCCACTTGTATCCTAAACCATTAAAGGCGTTAACAGAAACAAACGGCCTTTTCTTGCCTTCAGAAATTACATAAACAGTCGGCCCTGAACCTTGAATGACGGTCCCTTCACGATAACCCAATGTATCACCTTCAATATAACTCTCAACTTCTTCTTGATCTACCTCCTCAATGTCTGACCAATCCAATCCTTGAGCATTAAAAACATCGGGGGAAGGAATTAACTTTCTAATACCATCCTCTAACATATAAACCGTCGAGGTTCCCTTAGCTCTAATCAACGACCGATTTGGTCTTCTCCAGCGTTTTAAAATTACTCCGTAACCGGATTTTACCTCTATAGTTAAATTGTTATGATAAAGATCAATAATACTATAACTTTTTTCCCAATTGTGTTTATTAAAACTAAGAGTAATCGTATCATTTTCATCAAGGGAAGCTGAATCCAATTTCAGATCTACTAAGATTCCATCTATCCCGGACTGGATATAGGAATTCCAATCTATTTGGTTATCAGTAACGCCGGTAACCTTATCAGGGAACTCAAAGCGCAGGGTCCTTACCAATGATAATGTTCCACCGCTGTCAATTTTAAATGAACCGCTAAAATTAACTATAGGAAGAATGCATCTGGCCGTGCCTTCTGTTCCGGGCGTGCATCTCAAAGCATAATCCGCTCTTTTAACTTTTCCCCATAAAACTGTTAAGAAGAAATGAGGGTTTTCAGGTGCTGGATGAATCTTTATAACTATTTCCCTGCCCGAACCAACATCCTCAATAAAAGTTTCAGTCATATTATAAAACTCTTCAGCGGTCTTTGTCACACTTCCCTGAGCAGTCTCTATTGTTATGTCTTTATTCGCTGGAGAAGAAACAACAACTCTTACCCCATCCCAATGACCATAAATCAATGAATTCCAGGAAACAGGATCATGTTTTGAGATAATTTTATCCGCATCGCTGTTATGTTTATCAAAAAGCAAAGTTCTTAGAAGGCTGACTCGAGCTGTCTCATCTACATTTACAGAACCATCAAAATTAGTTTCCGCAGCATCTTCCACTTTACCATCAACATTTCCCCATTTAACAGTCATAGTAAAATGAAGCATTTTACTGCTGGGCGTTTCATCTTCTGCTTCTGCACTAACTGCCAAAATAGGCATTAAGCTAAAAAATAATCCAAAAATCACTCCCCAAAATGCCAAACTCTTAATTTTCCGCATTTTTATTCACCCCCCTTCCTATTAAGTCATAAGTTATAAGGAAATTCATAACTCTATTTTGCTTATTGCTTATTGCTTATTTTTGCTCCGCCAGCTGGACGCTGTTAGAACCTCTTTAATGGGCTACTAATCCTAATTTAGAGATTGGTATATTCTCCTCGCTCTACTGAATCTATTAAATGCTTATTACGTTCCCTTTTAATCACGGTTAGGGTTTCGTCAAAATATCCTACCCTGCCTTCACCAGTGTATTCTTCGTAGATTCTTATCTTAAACCTAAATTGACTATTATTTAATTTTTCTCTCTCCAAAATCTCAAAATCAGCAAAATGAGGATTGGAAAGCCCAGTTAAAGTCAAACCGCTCAGTGTGAAAATCCAAACTCGCCCAGACACCAAGAAACAATCCCCCAACAACCACAAAAACAATGATAACTTTAATAGATGTTTTCATGTTTACTTCGGCACTAATTTACCTTGCTGTATTTTATACCTTTTAAACACCGATACAGTCCCTTCAATTATGTTATGAAGATACTTAACAGCTTTTCGAGCATCATTTTGGGACTCTATACTTCTGGCATGAACATACTTATCTCTTAAACCAGCTAATCTTGTAAAATCATTTCTTAATGAATTGTCTACCGCTCCTGCGGCAATCGCCAATTCACGAACAACGTCCATAGGAATTCTATCTAATTGCTTAAAAAAGTTAGGCGGGTTGCTTTTATCAAGTTTTTTTATCAAAACAATTCTTTTCAAAATATCTTTAGTAATCCGCTCGGAAGTCACTCCGCACATAGCAATACAAGAATAAAATCTCCCTTCTACATAAAGTTTTCGGGCTTCGTGCAATAGTTTAATATATTCATCTTTCTCATTCTTCATCTGAACCATAATAGCTGGAAGCTCCTTATATCTTGAGATTCTATTATCAAGGTCTTGTTCTAACTCTTGACGCAAAGTATCTTTTACAAAATTTTCTTGTCCAGATAATTTTAATATATTAGGAATCGTGTCTATGTTTATTAGTATCTTTCTATCTCCCGAGTTGTTCTTTTTTGATATCTTTTTTTCCTTCATGTTCACTTTTTTGTTATTTCTTGGAACGTAAATTGACTTTATACTTTTTCTCAATTTCCTTAATGCGGTATTCTTCGTAACTTTGCAAATACTCAATAATCCTTTCCGTTTCTTTAATTGGCTTTTCTTCAAAGTTAATATATGAATTAGAGGCAAAATCAAGCTTTAAATAATAAAGGTCAATGAATTTCTCTATTAAATCAAAAATTTCTTCTATCTCCTTTTTTGTTAACTTAACTTTTATCTTTTTTATATCATCGTGAGCAAGATATTTGTCTCTATAATCTTTCAGCTTTTTCAAAATAACTTTATTTGAGTCAATTTTCTTTCTTAATCTTCTAATATCAGATAACAACAATGGCTTATAATTTTTAAATAGTTCTGGAAGTATTTTTCTGCCTTTGTGATAATCCAAAAAATCCTTTTTAGTTAATTTTTTGATGTTTTTTTCAGAATAATCCAAAATATTAAATACAGTTAAAGATTGAGTTGACTTATCAAAGAACTTGGCAAGCTCAATTAAAAAATAACATCTGCACGCTTCTCTAACTGGTTGGAAAAAATACTTAAAGCTATTAAACGTGGCAACGTTTTTGTTTGACCTCTCTTTACCAACTATATTAGTCGCCACTAAAGTATTAAAGCAATCATAAATCTTATAAGCACTTAATGTGTTCATGTATCTTATTCTAAGTTTTCTTATGTATCCAAACAATTTTGAAAATTCTGTCTCCATAAAATAATGTCTAACTTCTTTAATTCTCAAAGTTTAATTATTTAAGCTCGGGACAACAGGTATTGTCTTAGATTTTCTTTTGTCTAATCATAAAAATCTATTTCGAGAAATCTTAAAAATTCAGCGAAATTCTTCTCGCTGAATTCTTTTTCTTCTCTATCACAATACTCTTTATAAACACTGCGAATTTCTTCTATATTTATCACCGTCATAAATTGAAATGAATTTTTAAATAGTTTTTAACTTGTTCGAATATATCTTTCTTAACTACTCCAATTCGCTTAGTGAAACGGGATTTATCAAAAGATTGAATATGATGCACCTTTAAGATGGAGTCACAAAATAATCTATTTTGATTATCTCTGGCTATTAAAATATCATCTTTAATTTTATTATTTGAATTTGAAGTAAGAGGGATTATTGTAAAAACAGCACTTTTTCTAATCTGAGAATCTGCTTCAATTATTAAAGCTGGTCTTTCTTTTTTATATTCATGACCAACCGAATTCGAAAATTTAACTAACCAAATCTCACCTTGCTTCATAAATTCTTATAATAATCTCGTTCTTTATCTGACATCTTACCTAAGCTTTTAAGCGTATCTTTTGCCGCTACCTCTTGCCATACTTGTTCATAATCACACTGTGCATAAGGCAACTTACGATAAACAACTAAATCATAAGGAATAATTTCATTATCCTCGGTCGACCTCCAAGGTATATCTCCATGAGCATATTCTTCAATCTGTCGAGCTCTCAGATTTGATAAATGACTAATTACATTATCAATTAATTCTTTTTCTTCACCCGAAAAATCATCCATCTTATAATTCTTAAGGGCAACATATCTTTTCTGAGTCATCCCATAATAATCCTGATTAAAAACTTTTATTTCTTGATTTTCTTTCATATCTTGAATAACAGGTTGGTATTGCTTCAACTGTGGCATTGGTCCAAACTTTTGATGAATATAATTCATTCCAGTTATTGGTTTTCCTAAACCCTCATAAGCATCGAAGTCGATAAAGTATAAAAGTTTATATAAAACGGTCTCTCCAAAATTTGGCTTCCCCCCACATCTTGACAGAATATATAAAATAAGTTGACGTAACTTATTTGCTTCAAACTTCATTTTTTTATTAACATTAACTACATACCTCCTTTTAGTTTCTTTGTTTTTAAGTATTTCATCTGTGCTTAATCCAAATATCTTTGCTATTTTAGCTAATTCCAAAGCGTCGAGGCTACGATTACCCCTTTCAAGTTCAGATAGAGCTGCCCGAGAAATACCTACGAGATTTGATAATTTTTCTTGGCTTAGTTCATGCTTTTCACGTAATTCCTTTATTTTCAAACCTAATTGTTTTTGTGTAAGCATGTTTTTATTTTTTTATTGAGTTAAGTTATCCACACTACCTTTAGTATAACTCACTGATAGATTTGCTGTCAATAGTCTGCTTGACAATAAAGCATCAATAATTTAAAATGATGCCATAGAATCCAAAAAGTAATACGGGGCTTAGTCGAACCCCGTATAAGAATATGTTGGGTCGATATCCTAACATATTAATCTTTATTTAAGGATAACATATTCTTAATTTTTGGAAAATAATTAATAGTATCAGAACTATGGCTTTACCAAAATATACCTTGAAGTATAACGAGGATAAAGAAAAATGGTCGCTTGAGAATGACAGAACAAACAGAACGCTGAAAAATTTTAACACTAAAGAAGATGCTATAAAAGGCGGGGTATTGAAAAAAGTGCTTGGAAGTAATGGGGGCTCAGTGAAAATTCAAAAAATGAATGGACGTTATCAGGAAGAAAGAACATATCCCAGAAGTAAAGACCCACGAAAATCTAAAGGATAATTAGATTGTAAAAACGGAAAAGACACATTTTTTCCGTTTTTATTTTTTGTTAATATTCCTTCAACTTCCTTTTTATTTTATCGCAGAGGCAAACTCTTTAAAGGAGTTTGTTTTGGGAGACAAATCGTAGAATTGGTCTTGGTTTATTCTGATAAACGTCCATTTATTGCCCGATAGTTTTGTAGCGTCCTTGCACCATTGAACCGCCCTCTTGTCTTTATAGTCCACTTCTGACCCTTTTAATCCTTTAGTTTCAATCAAGTAATAACTGCCTTTTGTCTTTAGAATAAAATCTGGATAATAACTCCTTAAAAGATTTTCTTCAGATTTATACTCCAAAGAGAAACCCAACCTTGGCACTATTTTTGTAAAAGCATCTACATCATCCAATTTATCCAGCCATTTGGAAAAATCTACTTCCAAGTTGTTATCACAAGGAACATAATTCAAAATACATTTATCAGCAGGATAAACCAACTTTGCCCAAACAAAAGGTTTCATATCCGAAACTCTTTTTCTTCCCATCCTTTTGACTTCCTGTTTCTTGAAAGTAAGGTCTTTGAATTTTTCAACAAAAAGATTCACCAATTGAGTTTGAACCTGGAGAGAGCTTAAAGTATAAAGCACGTCGGGATTATCTAAATTAACTTTTTTATTGAATAATTTCGTTCTTACATATTCTTTAACCAAAGGATAAAAATCGGCAAAAGCAGAAGGCAACTTCAAATTTCTCCTTATAATATCTGCGTAATAAGCGATAACGCTTCCAGAATTTCTCGGAACAGGCAATCTCCATTTTCTCTCAACCATTTTCCTATCCCTAATAACTTCTCTCCCCTCATAAATAATTTCAGTTTTAGATTTCTCCAAAGACAACCTCAAAGAGGGTAATTTCTTTATCAGTTTTTTATCTAAAACTGGCTCTCTTTTGACTATCCTTGGTGTCAAAATTGGAATCTCTATATCCTTATTTTTCTTCTTATTATCAACAAAAATAGTGGGAAGAACAATTGGTTCTTTCACATCAAATTCTGGCAACTTAAGATTTTCTTCTTTCTCTAATATATCCACTAAGCCCAAAAAGTTGTCATTCCCTATCACCTCTAAAGTATTAATACATTTACTTGGATTGGGATTTAATTCAGGAAACATCTTTCTTAAACCCCTACCTATAACTTGTTCTGGCAAAATGTTTCTTTGGGCAGAAAACGCTCTTAACCCCACAATTATATTTACATTCCTAACATCCCATCCTTCGTTTAACATCATTGTGCTGACTATTGCCATTTCCTTTGCTTTGATAGAATCAATATTCTTAGCTTTCTCTCTTAACTCAGGTATTTCGGATTTCTTAACCTCTCCTGTGCTATCGGTATGGATTAAAAGAACTCTACCTCTCAAATCAGGAAGCGAATCTAAATAGCCGTAAATATCGTCTGCCATTTTGTTGTTCTCGCATTGAACAAATAGAACAGATTTTTTTGATAACTTTTTTAATTGCTTTTCATACTCTCGCCATCTTTCTATACCTGCATTTAACCAAACACTATACTGCTCCTTAGGAACAGCAGAAGCATAACCTCTTGCCTTCTTTACTTTCCCCCGCAAAGGCAATTTCACAACCCCTGTGACAATTGCTTCTTTTAGAGTAAAATCGCAAATAGTCCAGGCAAAGATATTTCCTTTTTCGTCTTTGGGCGTTGCCGAAAAATCCAACTCCATATTAATCCCTGTCCCAAATTTATTTATTAATCCAGTATGGATATTGATTAATATCTTCTTCCACGCCTTATCTAAATTATAAATGTGGTGGGCTTCGTCCTTTAAAATCATTACATTGGGATAGTTGGTCAAAACGTCTTTAATCCTATCCTCCCGATGAATTTTATCTTTACTAAATCTCTCAATGCCAAAAATCTTATCAAGTTGCTCTTCAGTTTTCTTTTTTTTATTCTTCCTTTCTTCTAACTGCTGAATGTTCGTTAAAAACAGAACGTCATTTGGTATAGCCCGCAATGGGTCTTCTCTCAAAATAACTTTCAGCCGAAAATCTTCTTTCCATTCGGGCGGAATAAATGACCATTCCTTGAATATCTTTCCCTCGGCAAAGTCCCTCTTTAATCGCTCATAAACAATTACATTGGGGGAAATCACTAAAAATTTAGAAGTGTAGTCATCTTTATTCTTGTTCTCTTTCTTGTGATTAAAATACGACCAGACAATACAAAGAGCCATTACAAAGGTTTTGCCCGAACCAGTAGCCATCTTGAAGGCATAAAGAGGATATTTATCAACTTTGGGGTCATATTTAAAAGAACCTTCGCCAAAATCAGAAGCTAAATCAACAAATTTCCTTTTACCCAAAACCTCGTAAATATAAATCAAGGTTTCAATCGCTTCTCTCTGGGCAAACCAAAACTGGAACTTCTCACCTTGAACAATATGGTCTTCCTTAAACCAAAATTCCAATAATCTCCTTGTAGTTTTAGTTACTTTTGGATAATTTTTGTTTCTCCAATCAAAAACAGCATTTCTTAAAGAATTAACTAAAAACGCCTGACTTTTATCACGCTGAGACGGAGAAAGAATCTCCTGTGGTTCAAATTGAATAATATCTTCTATCTTAGGTTTTTTCATTTTATTTTTACTTTTATAACCTTGCTCACATCCCCGCCAAAAACATCAATAACCTTTACCATTACCTGATATTCACCCGCCTTCTCATAAGTATAGCTTGCTTTCCTATCTACTCTTGGCTCTTTTTTAGTTCTGTAATCCTGCCATTGATTATGAAAAGTATCGCCCTGATAATTCCAATCAACTGCCCAATAATCAATAAGGTCAATTGAATCTTTAATCTTTTCTGAAATTTCAGCCAATTCAGGGGTTGGCGGGAGCTGAAAATCAGCGATTTTTAATTCAATGCTTTTGTTTTTAATCTTTGTTTCAATTTCCAAATAAGGAAGCTCCAAAAACTTTATATTTTTAGATATTTCCTTTTCAACTATTTCATCTGGTATCTTGAAAAGATTTAAATCAAAACCAACCAAAGCCGAGCTTAACTCGTTGTAAGAAGGAATCTGAATTAACCTTAAATCAACCTTTTGCTTCTTGGCTAATGCTTTGGCTAATTCATTTACTCCATAACCCCACTCAAGCCCCAATATATCTAATGTTTTAAAGTTGTTCTTCTGACATTCATCAACCACAGTTTTAATTTCATCAATAGTAACTGGAGCAGATAAAGAACCAATATGAACCGCTCTTTTTTCTTTTTCTCCTTGAATATAATTAAAGCCAGTTAAAGGTTTTGCCTGATAAAGCTGCAAAATAAACTTAACAAATTCTTCTTCTTTATCCTTCCATTCCCCTACGCTGTAATTACCAAGATTTAAAATCTCAAAAGGACGAGCAGGGTTGCCGTATTCTTTCTTTTTCTCATTTAACAAATCCTTTGAGTGATGAATATCTAATAATCTTTTTCTGGTTACCTGAATCGCGAATTTAGATAAATCTGCCATTATCCATCTTCTCCCCAATTTCTCAGCAACCGCACCAGTTGTGCCAGAGCCACAGAAAAAGTCAGCAATAATATCACCAGGATTGGAAGAAGTAAGTATAATGCGTTTTAAAATCTTTTCTGGTTTTTGTGTATCAAAATGAACTCTTTCAGAGGCAGTCATAGCCGTAGCAAATGAAGGAATATCATCCCACCAGTCAGGACAAATTTTTCCTTCATAATCAGGCTCCCAAATTGTTCCATCCGATCTTACTTTCGCTTCTCTTTTTTTTAATTCTTCTTCACCTTTCCTAGGGACATATTGAATGTTAAAAGTCCATTTTTCAGGATTTTTCGTATAGAATAAAATGATATCGTGGTTTCGTTTAAACTGTTTCTCAGCGGGTCTGGGCTTTTCATAACACCATATAATTTCATTCCTAAAATTCTCTGCACCAAAAATTTCGTCCATTAAAACTTTTACATAATGACCGACATGCCAATCCAAGTGAACATAAATTGAACCATTGTCTGCTAAAAGTTCTCTCATTAAAACCAAACGCTCATACATATACTTTAAATAAGAAGCAATGCCTTGACTCCAAGTATCAATATAAGCCCGCTGTTCAATAATAGACGGCTCTTTTTCTACTTCTTCCTGACCAACCTTAGCCCGCACCGCAAAATCAGACCCAGTAAAAAATGGCGGGTCAATATAAATAAGATTAATCTTGCCTGCCATTGAAGGAATATCACTGCTTTTATCTCCTCTTAAAAGAGATTCCATTACAATTTTGTTATCTCCCCAAATAAGTTTATTCTTCCAATCTTGCGGATAATTTTCAGGATACTTGGCTTTGGGAGAAAACATTTTTCCCAAACTGGCTTCATATTCCTTAATTCTTGGTTCATTAACCGTCTCGGTTAATTGAAAAGGCAAAGCAATTCTCTCAATTTCTGTTTTCTTTTTGGGACGAACAAAATCTTTATACTTCTCCGCCCAAATCAACTCTACATATTTTTTATCTTTTTTGTTATTATTGTTTTTCATAATTTGTATTAATATTTATCTTTCTATTTTAATAAACTAAGCATATCTAATAACAGAAATGCTCTTAGGGAATTCTCTTGGTTATCGTAATCTTTTTGAAGACCATGAAAAATGATATTCCTATTAAAAAAGAAATCATAATTAGACCTTTTATTCCTTAACTTCCTAAAATCTACATAAATCTCGTTTTCCAAAAGAGAGATTAAAACATCCAAATCAACTACGGCATCAGAAGTATTCGATTTTATAAAATGAATCCCTATGGCTCTTGCAATTGGAGTTCTCTCTTTGTCTTTTCTTCTTCTTTTATGCATTTCCTTATAAATCTTATTCTTACCAGCATACTCGTGGGCTATACCTTCGGCTACTATTAAAAAAACAGGTATTGAAAAAGCGTATTCTTTTCTACGGTGAGCACATACCGCAGCTTTAATTTTCTTCATCCAAGATTTAAAAAATAAATTTTTATTCCATTCTTTTACCGCCTCTTCTAAAAGTTGATAGTTATTCCAACGATAGGTTCTTACAAAAAATTTATCAATGGCTTTTTTATTACCTTGTCGATACAAATCCACAACCCTCGTTATTTTTGATAGCGGAACATCTTTTAAAGAAGGAGCGAGCCACCATCCTGCTTTCAAAAATATTTTTCTTCTATTCTCTTCTATTTTCTTCAACCAATCAGCCCATTCTTTAATTCTTTGAATAGGTTCAATTATCCATTTCCACATCTCATTCATTTCTTGAATCGGTTTTATTATCGTCTCTTGATATACTTGATAAACTTTCTGAACTTCATCCTGAATCTGTTGAAAGGGTTGCAGCATTCTTTCTTGCTGCCTCACAAAATTATTTATTTGTGGTACTTTCAAAAAATTCTGAAATTCGTTTCTCTTTTTCATACATTTGAATTTTTATTGAGAAATTTCTTTAAATCGCTTTCTTTCACACGCCACCAACCAACCTTAATGGCTTTCAAGCGTCCAGCTTCAATGTAGCGAAGCACGGAGCGTTCGCTTACTCTTAAATATTCAGCAACTTCTTTTATGGTTAAAAGTTTGTCTTTCATAATCTTTAATTTAGTATAAACCTATTAAATTTTATTGTCAAAAGTGACAAAATCTGTCAGAATAGAAGTATAAATGAAAATTACCATGAAAAACAAATCTCTCAAAAAAATACAATTGATATTGGAAATAATTCGAAAAAAGAAAAGAGATAACCCAAAGAAAGAGACGTTTGAATTTCCCCTGGAAGAATTTAAAAAATTTTCACTTCTTAGTGATACAATAGGACTTAATCAGGTATTCAAAAGAATACAAAAAGAAACAAAAGAAAATGTTATAATTGGTATATACGACCCCTCCTTTGAATGTAAAGACCCAATTGCTGGAAAAATTATCATAAACAAGCTTCCTGCAGTCATAACTCATATTGAAAATTCAGAAAAACTTGATGCCTATTACAAAAAAATAGAACAACAATTGAAAGAAAAGATTCCTACGTTAATATTAAATGAAGAGGGGGAGCTATGTAGGGTAGACGATAAAGAAAAGATGTTAATTTATCCAATGAATCCAGATAAACTTAGATATAAAATAGTCCGTTATTTAGCATTGGAAAAAAGATGGACACCAACAAAAGAATTAGCCGAAGAGTTTGAGAAAGAAACACAAAAAATAAGAAAAACAATTGAGCAAATAAAAAGACAAATAGAAAAATTCCTAAAAATCCCAGGAAACGAAGTCGTAGAAAACAAAAAGGGAGTTGGATATAGAATTAAAAATGTAAAAATTAGAGAAAATTAATTCTCCCCTATCACAGGGTATACCTTACAATATCCCTGTTAATAACTTTTATAAAAATGGCTTAAATAAAGCCGTTTTTTTATTTAAACAACTAAAGAAAAGGAATGTAAAAGGTATAGCAATGAAAGATATTCTAAAAACAGAAGATAAAAATTCAATTCAATGATTATGAATCAAAATGAATTTTCAACATTTGATTTAGGGCTGGCGACTGTGTTGATAACACTGGGGTATGAACTATTGAAACTGGATAAATCTAATCCTAAGAAAGTTAGATTTGTGTTCAAACGGGAAAAGAATATCGAGCAGACGATGACTGATTATTTCAATGACAAGATAAAACTCCCAGCTCAGACATTGTTTAATAACCAAAAGAACCTTAAATCTCGCCTCTACTCGGGTGCGTGATTTTTGTTTTTATGATTTCTCAAAAGTCGCTGAAAAAATTCAAGAAATTGTATAAAGAGCGATTCAAAGAAGAATTAAGTAACGATGAAGCGTTGCGAAAAGCAACACGACTTTTGAATCTTTATCGAACAGTATATCACTCCCTTGCCTTTTATCCATCTAAGAAACAAATCAATGAAAATGAAAGTAAATAATAAAAAATTCCCAGGGTTTCCGCCAAAACCATCAACAAATTTCTGGAGTTATCCTAAAGCACTGAATGGTTATTGGCATCAACTTACAGGGTCAGAACAGAAAGTTTTGGATTATATTTTAAGACATACTTGGGGTTTTGATAAAGTAGCCGATGAAATTAGTTTAACTCAATTAGAAAAAGGTATTAAAAACTTCGATAAAGGAACTGGACTTTGCCGACCAACAGTTATCACTGCATTAAAAGGGCTTATCAAAAAAGGATTTATCTCTAAAAAACCTGGAAGAAAAGCAAATTATTATGAACTGGTTAAAAATTTTAACTACCCCAGTAAAAAAACTTTACTATTCGATGGTAAAAAATCTTTACCCACAATAGATAATTTTACAATAAAAAAGAAAACAATAAGAAATTCTTCTTTTAAAGATAAAATTGAGGCGTATAAACAAGGAAAAAGATGGGATGAAAAACCTTATTTCTGGAACAATCCAATGAGATGGAAAAAAGACGAAAAGAAATGGTATGTAATAGAAAATAAGGAATGGAAGGAATTTACAGGGAAAGAGTCAGAAATTGAGTGGAGATGACCTTTTTCTACCCTATTTCTTCGCATTATTTGGGCTTGTGTGGGGCTTTCAGGCAACAAGTAAACATATTACACCTTTATGAAACAAGATAAAATTACAACAGCAAAAATGCCAGGAGAAACCGAACAGCAATACATGGCTTGGCTTTTGTATTGCGAGGCAGGAAGTATTCCAAGAATGATAAGAGCATGGGAGCAAGTGCGGCAAGGCATCGGGGAAACATCGGGGATTTGGAGAGAAAAACTACAGAAATTAGGAAGACTGCCAGCCGAAAGAAATATAGAAAAATGGTCTTCAAAATACAAGTGGGTTGAAAGAAAAGAGTTAAAGCTGACAGAAGACCTAAAATCAATAAGAGAGAAAAGCGAAAAAATCAAACAAGAAAAACTGCACAGAATCGCTGAAGCATTTGAAAGAGTAACTAATAAAATTCTTAAGCGGTTAAGGGAAGGCGAAGAACCAACTATTAGCGAATGGAAACAGGTTTGGGAAATGCTACGCACCGAACTCGGGGAAAGTATAGGAAAGCATGTAGTAAAAGTCGATGAATACGAACAGAAACCGCCAGAATATAATGAAAATATTGAGCCAGTTAATACGTTAGCAATTAAAATTCTCGAATGCTTGGTTGTCTATTGCTCCATTGAAAAAAAGAAAGAAGCAGTCACCGAATTTGCTTGGTTAATCCAAGAAATGACTGACTTTACTATCAGAAAAACAGGTTTCAGCACTAAAAGGAAACCGCCAGAGCAAATAAACAGAGAAATTCTGGAAAGAATTAAATCGGCATGGAAGGATATCAGAGAAGAATTTTATTCAAAAGAAGATATCAAAGATTGGCAAAGAGAAACCGAAAGAAAAATACAAACAGAACTGGAAAGATTAATAAATTATCCAGAAGACAAAAAAGAATACAATCCTCTTTTAAAACATTGAAAAAACGAATAAATAAGGGTATCATTAAGACAGAATTGAATACGGCTACGCACACTTACCAAGCCCTCGTAAGGGGCGGTGTGCGTAGCCGACAGTCTTCGGACTGTAAAACCCTTGCGGGGGCTTTGTAGTTCGAAGAAATAATCCCCTTGACTTACTTTTCTATTCGCTTATTGTGTTGATTGCCAGAGGAATCTGGCAAAGGTCGAAGAAAAATCAATGATAAATTAAATGAGAATTAAAAACATGAACAAAAAGTATTTACTTATTATAGGAGCGGTAATAATTGGATTAGGAATTGGAACAGTTATCGGGTTACAACAGATAAAAAGTTCTGAAATAACCACCGCCCAAGAAGAAAACAACCAAGAGGAAGCCGTCAGTCAAAGATTAACGCCAGAACAGGCATTGGCAGAATACAACCAGACCAGAACAGCAGAACAAAGAGCGGAAGCAATCGAAAAAATCAAAGCCATCTTTGGAGAAGATTTGGAAATAACCTTCAAGGAAGCAGAAGCAAACTACCACCTTTATGGAAATCCCCGTCCTGTAATAATAACAGATTTCGTCCAAGTAAAAGTAATTGAAACCTACGAAGACAACAAAGGTTTTGAAACGGAAATAGACGCAGAAACCAATACAATACTAAGCAGAAGAAAATCCTGCATAGAAGAAACCCAAAGAATCACCAGCGACCAGGCGAAAGAAATCGCTAAAAATCTGCTGGCAAAATTAGTCGATAACCCAGAGGATTACGAGCTGGCAATCGAAAACAGGAATCCACAGGTTTACAATTCTATTTGGAGAAAATGGCATGAAGGAGAATTTTACAGCGTAATCCCGTCAGGAAAAGGACAGAATTTAGCAAGAATGGAAAACAGAATCATAGCAATCTGTCTTCGCAACGGAGAGCTGATGCACTACGAATACGAACCCGCACTTACCGAAGCAGAACTAACAGAGATGGCAAAGAGATGGGAAGAAACTCAAAAGAAAGATAAAGAAGCAATAAGAGAATTCTTAGCTGACCCGAATGCAGAACTTACTTTCGTAAATTACATCACCATAACCGCAGAACACAAAACATACAGGGTTTATAGAAATGAAAAAAACGGTCATTGCTACGATATAGACGACAAGAGAAATGTTTCTACTGATAAAAGCACTCTTAAGGGGTGCTGTGGCTGGTGGAAATCCCCAGAGGAATTGGCAGAAATGCAGAGAATAAGAGAAAAAGTAAAAGAAACCTGTTTTGGCACGGGAGTAGCAAAAAAGCTCTATGACCCAAACATGCAATGTTATGTGCCATTAGAGAACAAAAAAGTAGACGGCAAACAGGCAATCATTGATTGGCGAAAAGGTAAAAAAGAAGAGTGGGAAGACAAAATCACTTTGCCAGACACTGAAAAAGAAAACATTTTAATTCAAGAATACACTGCCACTGATGGCTCGGTTTGGACTTTAGCAGCAACACCGCCAGACCCAAACTTAATCCAAGCAATAAAAGAAGGATTAAAGGAGCTAATTAGAGAAGGAAAATATAACCAAAAATAAAAAGAATAGTTATCCACTTGACTTGCTGTTTTGTCTGAACATACTTTGTGTTGAGAAAAGGTCTTATCAAAACAATACGAATAAGCGGGCTGACGCTCCAGCCCTAAAAATGGCTCGGGTGGAGCGTCACCCGAGCCATTTTTGGAACATGAACCAACAATCAAATAAAGAAAAAATTAAATACTTCCTCTACGCCCGTAAATCTTCAGAAGCAGAAGACCGTCAGGTTGCTTCTATTGGTTCTCAAATAGACGAATTAACTAAAGTCGCCGAGAGAGACAATTTAGAAATCATAGCAACCTTTTCTGAATCCCAATCTGCTAAAGCCCCTGGACGTCCTGTATTCAACAAAATGATTGATAAAATTCATAAGGGAGAAGCACAAGGAATTATTTGCTGGAAACTGGACAGATTGGCTCGAAATCCTGTTGATGGCGGGAGTATTAACTGGATGCTTCAGCAAGGCATTATAAAACATATTAAAACCTATGAGAGAAGTTATTACCCAACTGACAATGTGTTAATGATGAGCGTAGAGTTTGGCATGGCTAACCAATTTATTAGAGATTTAAGCCAGAACACTAAAAGAGGTTTGCGGGCAAAAGCAGAAAGAGGTTGGTATCCTACTTTCGCTTCGGTTGGCTATATGCATAATCCTTTAAAAAAGAAAGGAGAAAAAGAAATTATTAAAGACCCAGAAAGGTTTAATTTGGTAAGGAAAATGTTTGACCTTATGCTAACTGGAAATTATACTCCCCCAAAAATTTTAGAAATAGCCACCAACAAATGGGGATTAAGAAACAGAAATGGCAAGAAAATTGCCAGAAGCACCATCTACCGAATCTTTGCTGACCCATTTTATTATGGAAAGTTTGAATATCCTAAAAATAGCGGCAATTGGTATCAAGGCAAGCACGAACCAATGATAACCGAAGAAGAATACAATCGCATCCAGACACTACTTGGCAGAGACAATATAATTCATCCCAAAAAATACACTTTCCCTTTCAGGGGCTTAATTCGCTGTGGTGAGTGCGGAGCGATGATTACAGCGGAAAAAAAGATTAAAAAATGCAAAAACGGCAATATTCATCATTATGTCTATTATCACTGCACTAAAAGAAAAAACCCTAAGTGCACGCAGGGATGCATCGAAGAAAAAGAATTAGAGCGACAAATCGCTGAACTGCTCAGCAAAATAGAGATTCCCCCAGAATTTCACGACTGGGCGATGGAACAGCTTCAAGAAGAAACCAAACGAGAATCCAAAGACAGAAATAAAATCTTAAACAAACATCAAAAAGAATACAATGATTGCTTAAAAGAAATAGACGGCATCATAAGTATGAGAGCCAGAAAAGAACTGGATGAAGAAAATTACAAAAGAAGGATGTCTTTTCTAACTAAAGAAAAAGCCCGACTTTATGAATTGCTCCAGGACACAGACAATAGAGTCAACGCCCAATTGGAAGTGGCTGAAAAATTCTTCACTCTTGCCCGAGATGCCAAAAAAGAATTTGAAACTGGCGACCCAGAAAAGCAAAAAATAATACTTTCCAGTTTAGGTTCGAACCTCCTCTTAAAGGACAAAAAGCTCCATATTTCAATAGAAAAACCGCTTGTTCTGATAGGAGAAGCGGCTCAAGAGGTCAAAGCCATACATAACAAGGTTCGAACCTCCAAAAATGGCGAAAATAAACGGACTTTGAGGCAATTATACTCTCAAAGTCCGACGTTGCTCCTGGGGTCGGACTCGAACCGACAACCCACTGGTTAACAGCCAGTTGCTCTACCATTGAGCTACCCAGGAATTTAGTTTTCTACCGAATAATTTATATGGAATTTAGTGCAGGACAGGCGACTAAGTGCTTAACGAACACCTGCACTGCCCTGGAATTTTTATAATCCTATCATAAAATGTTAGATTTGTCTATGATAGCGTAACAGACTTCCAAACTAATAACCAAAGTGGAATGTAAAGCGAAAAATGAAAAAATAAAAACGACAAATCAAAATTAAAAATTTTTCATTTTTTATTTTAATTTTTTAATTTTTTTAATAGTAGTCCATTATCTTATTCGCCTCTTCGTGTTTTCTTATCCTTTCCAGCGCTTTTGCTTCAATTTGACGAATTCTCTCCCGGGTTACTCCAAATTCCCGACCTATTTCTTCCAAAGTATGAGTAACGCCATCCTCTAGTCCAAAACGCATTTTAAGAATCTTCTGTTCTCTGGCTTTCAGATCAACTAAAATTTCTTTCATATATTTTTTAAGAAGTTCTTTTCCGGCGGCGTCAGTCGGAAGAATTGTTTCAGTATCTTCAATAAATTCTCCCAAGGTGCTTTCTTCCTCTCCTTCGCCGACCGTCGCCTCTAAAGAAACCGTGTCTTGTGAGATTTTCATAATATGTCTCACCTTCGCTAAATCGACTCCCATTTCTTCAGCAATTTCTTCTGGAAAAGGCTCTCTGCCTAAATCCTGGGTCAGACGGCGATTCACCTGAGTAAATTTATTGATTGTCTCCACCATATGAACCGGAATACGAATGGTCCGAGATTGATCAGCTAAAGCTCTAGTGATTGCCTGGCGAATCCACCAGGTAGCATAAGTGGAAAATTTATAGCCTTTTCGCCAATCATATTTTTCCACTGCCCTAAAAAGACCAATATTTCCCTCTTGAATCAAGTCTAAAAGAGTCAAGTTTGGACTACGGCCAACATATTTTTTAGCAATACTAACCACTAACCGAAGATTAGCCTCAGTAAGTTTTTGTTTAGCCGAAGCATCGCCCTTTTCTATTCCTTTAGCTAACGCTACTTCTTCTTCTGAGCTCAAAAGGGGAACTTTGCCGATCTCCCTCAAATACATCTGCACTGAATCACCTGAAATATTTTCCAAGCCAAGATTCGAATACTCCTTTGGCTTCCTTTCTTTAGTATTGAAGTCCGTCCCTGCGGTCCCTGACCTTTTTCCGGTCGCTGAAGAAACCTCAATTGCTTCACTCCCTTTTTCAACCTTAATATGAGCTTCATCAAGGGCTTTATAAAGACGCTCCAACCCTTCAAGATCTTCTTCCACAGAACCGGCAATCTGTAAAATTTCAGCTTCAGTAACAAAACCAAGAGATTTACCCCGTTCTATAATCTCCTTAATCTTCTCGTCTCCAATAACCTGCTTCTTTCTGGTTATTCTCTTTTTTTCTTTCTTTATAGTTCTCTTTAATTTTTTCCTGACGATCTTTTTATGCCCTATTTTTTTAGCCGTCTTTATTTTTCTCTTAATAACTTTCCTTTTTTTTGCTGTTGATTTTTTTTCTTTTTTGTCAACTGCTTTCTTTTTTGAAAATCGTTTCTTTGAACTTGCGCGGGTAGACTTTGCGCGGGTAGACTTTGCGCGGGTAGACTTTGCGCGGGTAGACTTGAAACCTGTCCGCGCGGTTCCCGCCGTCTTCATTTTCTTTTTCTTTAACAGTTTCTTTACACTTCTTTCAGCTCCTTTTCTAATCTTTTTCTTCTTTTTGCCAGAAATGCGAACTTTATTTATTAGACTACCTGTTTTCTTTTTAATCTCTATTTTTTTTTGTCTTTTCATTGTAGATTTCATAAATTACAAAAAATCAAACTGTCTAAAAACGCATAAAAATGAATGTATCATTCTGAATCCTGAAATAAATTCAGAACAAGTTTTATTTCAGAATCTATTGTCTTATTCACAAACTGTTGTTTAGATGATAAAACATTGAAGATTCTGAAACAAATTCAGAATGACAATTCTTAGACAATTTATAATTTTATAAATTTTTATCTAACTGACTCAACTCTTGAGACAATCTGCGAAATTCTTGAGTCAATATTTTTAAAGTTTCTTTGTCTTTTTCTCCTTCCGCTTTCTTAATATCTTTTTCAAGCTTTTTCAGCTCGTCTTTTATTTTTCTCTCTTTTAATTGCTCTAAACAGTACTGGGCTTCTTGATAGGGAATTTTATTCTCGTCAAAATCATCTTCAAAATCTTTGCCTAACGCATATTCGGCTTTTAGGGTCAAAAGATTAATTTTATCTTTTAAGGAAGGTCCAAGGGTTGCTGTGAAATCTTTTAATCCTGAAGACAACATTGACCAATGCCGCCCTCTTTCCAAATATTTTTTTAATTGCTCAAAGATTTCAAAATTCTCTTTGTTTGTAAATAAATCTGTTTCGGTCTTTTCAATAAGATTTTTTAATTCCCGAGGCCAAATCAAAAAAAATCCTAAAAGCTGCTCTTGAAGATTTTGAATTCTGTCTATTGGTAACGGATTCCTCGGCGGCACATCCTGCCGAGGACGAATTCGTTCTTGGAGCACGCTTCTTTTCATTTCTTCAGCTAAAATTCGCTCATCTGTCTCAAGCTCCTGGGCTAATTTTCCTATCCAATGAGCCTGCTCAACTTTATTGGGAATTTTTTTTATTACCGGCAAAAGAATCCCTGTTATTTCTTTTTTCCCTTCAATGTCCTTCGAATCAAAAGAAGAAAAAGCGTTTGAAAAGTAAAAGTCCATAACTGATTTAGCATTGCCAACGGCTTCAAGCCATTGGTGATAATCTTCTTTAAGATAATCAGCCGGATCTTTCTTGTTAATCTCAATTACTTTTACGTCCATTCCAGAAGAAATTGCCATATCAATGCTTCTCTTTGTCGCTGCCGCGCCCGCTGAATCCATATCAAAAGCGGTTGCTAAACTATTAGTCATTCGCTTTATTAATCTAATCTGCTCAAAAGTCAAAGCTGTGCCGGATGAGGCAACAACATTTTTTACGCCCATCTGCCAAGAGGCGATTAAATCGGCATAGCCCTCAACTAAAATACAAATATCGGCTTGGCGAATCCACCGGCTGGTTTTATTAAGTCCGTAAAGAGTTCTCCCTTTATTATAAATCAAAGTCTCGGGAGTATTAATATATTTTGCCTGCTTTTCATTGGCATCGGGCATAACTCTGCCGCCGAATCCTATTACTTCTCCGCTTAAATCAAAAATAGGAAAGATAATTCTATCGCGGAAGCGGTCGTAGACTCCCCTTAATCCCCCTTTATCAAGAAGGGAAGCAGAAAGATATCCCCTTTTACTTGTTCCAGATTCTGAATCTTTGGAGGATTCAGAATTTTTAATTCTTTCTGATTTAACCGCTAATCCTGCTCTGGCTATTTCTTCGGCTTTATATCCTTTGTTAATCAAAAAATTCAACAATGCTTTCCAGCTTCTCGGCGCATAGCCGATCTGAAATTCGCCAATTACCCTCTCGGAAAATCCTCTTCCTTTTAAATATTCTTTGACTTTCTTGCCTCGCTCAGTCTGCCTAAGATGGGCAATAAAAAACTTGCTACTCCATTGGCAAATTTCATAAAGCCTTGTTTTCTCGCTTTGAAGTTTTCTATCAGGAGCTCTTAATTCAATACCGGCGCGTTTTGCCAGAATTCTTAAGGCATCTCTAAATTCAACTCCTTCTATTTTCATTATAAACGCAAATATATCTCCGCCTTCGCCGCAGCCAAAACAATGCCAGATTTGCCGCTCAGGCGAGACAATAAAAGAAGGAGTTTTCTCGTTATGAAAAGGGCAGAGAGCTTTCCAGTTTCGACCGGCTTGACTAAGTTGGATATAGCTGGAAATAACTTCCACGATATCTAACCGGGATTTTATTTCATCAACCGGAGAATTGAACATATTAAAAAACTCAAAGTTTAAAGTTCAAAACTTAAAACTACAGCTCAGAACTCAAAACTAAGATTAAGATTATGAAGGAGTTTTGAGCTTTAGGTTGTGGCTTTGAGTTTTGAGTTTTGCGTTTTGAGCTTCTAAATTTAAAGCAATAGCTTATGTCTTTTATAATTTAAAATTTCTATCTAATTTCTTCTATTTTTGCTTTCACGTCCTCGCTTTCCGGATTCAATTCCAAAACTTTTTCAAATTCCTTCAGCGCCTCATCACGCCTGCCTTGCTTTGCGTAAATCACACCTAAAGAGTAATGGGCATTGGAATGATTAGGGAAAAATCTAATTACCTGTTTAAATTGACTGATCGCCTCATCGGTTCGACCTGTATTATAATAAAGCCGGCCAAGTTGAAAAATTATTTCGGCAAAATTAGGATCAGAAATTAAAGATTGTTTGTCTATTTCCTCCAATTTCTTAATTGCCTCCTTGGTTTTTCCTTTCGCCTCAAGCCCGATAGCTAATTGACAATAAGCGTCCCAATAATCGTTTTTAAGTTTAGTTGCCCGGTTAAATTGATTGATAGCCTCATCAAGATTTTCCTCGTCAGTCTCCCCAGAAATAGAAGACCCGCTTTCAGCTAAATAAAGATGAGCTTTGCCCAATTCAACGGTTAAAACTGGATTAGTCGGTTCAAGTGAGATCGCTTTTTTAAAAGACTTTACAGTCCAGATTTCGGCTCCTTGAGCTAAAAACCGAATATCGCGATAGACCAAGCCCAATGTTTCTTGAACGACAACATTATTTGAACTGATTTGACTTGCCGCTTTTGCCTCGTTAACAGCTAAATCAACCATCTTTTGAATCTTGCTAATATCTTGCTCATCTCTCGGCTTTGCCAGTTCAAAGGAAACTTCTTTTAAAATAATTCTTGCCAAAGAAACTTTATATTCTGAGCGATAAGGATTAAGTTTAATTGTTTCTTCAAGACCGTTGATTGAATCCTTACGATTAGAACAGGTCAACGCCTTTTGGTAAGCCACATTAGCTAAATAAAATCTTATGCCGAAGAAAGCCAGAATTACAAAAGCCAAAGCAAAAACAACTAAAATAATTTTAGCGATTATGTCTATTACTGGATTTTCGTTTAGATTGATATTCATTAATATGAAATATTAAAAACAAAAGATAAAAAAAGAAATTCGTTGGTTCAGTCGTCCACGACTGAACTGAATATTCTTATTATAGTTAAAACCAAATCTATGGTTCAATCGTAACGATTGAACCAACAAGAAACAGAAGTAAATAGAAATTAAGAAGCAAGAAACAGGAAATAAACAAGCATTGCCAAAAGTGCGCTATTCTTCCAAGTATACTTTAGAACCAGCGTATGTCATTCCTAACCCTATAAAAAGCCAGAAGCAAAAATTCAGCGTTGTGTTGGAAAGATACAAAAACTGAAAAATAAAAAGCACAAACCAACTTAAAAATAAAGGAATTGCCAATCCTCCATGCCCTCCTTCTCTTTTTCTAACAATATAATCACTTAACAATTTAACCGTAAAAACAACGGCAATAATCAACCAGCTGATAAATCCCAAAATTCCGGTAGTTGCAATCCGTTCCATAACCTCTGATCCTGCTTTATCAAACCTAATAGCCCAATATTGGTTTTGGTTGAACGTTTCCGGACGAAATAGAGAAAAATCATAACTGAATGTTGCCGGACCTGAACCAAGAATAGGTTTTGCTTTTAATGAATCCTTGGTAATCTCAAAAGCGGTTTTTTTATCTAAAACAACCTCTTGAGGCAAGCTGCTAAACCGTTGAATGGTTACATCGTTAAATTGTTTAATAAAATCCAAACGAGGAAGGTTTATAACTGCCAGTAAAAGAATACTACCGGCGAGCAGTAGAAATTTTAAAAAATTTTTGAATTTCAATTTGTATTTTTGGCTTTTGGCTTCTGGCTCTTGGCTTATTAATACTCCTATCGCCAAAACAATCACCATCCCCAAAAAAATACTCAACACCTCAAGCGACCCGCCAACCGTATTAAATGTCCGGCTGGCTAATATTGGAACAGAGGCGATAACCGCTTTTGGCAAAATTTTCGCCAAAATTCCAAAGACTGACAAAAAACTGATAATTACTGCAAAAAATGATGAAGCGAGAAAACAATTTAATAATCCCGCAGATCCCGAATCCTTGTTGGATTCTGGATCTTTCGTCTTAAAATTATTAAGAATCAAAAAATACAAAATCCCTAAACTCAAAATCTCCAAAAGCGAGCCGTTAAATCTGCCATAATATCCAAAGATGCTTGAAATTTTATCAACGCTGAAGATCGTTGAAAGAATCATCACGACAAGAAAAATAACAATCGGCAGATTAAGCGGCGTCTTTCGGATTTTTATTTCCTTCTCAAAAACAATCATCTTCACCAGCCAAACAAAAAAGGCAATTTCTGTTAAACCAACCAAAAGATACTGCTTGTTGAATTCAAATATCTCAAAAGTAAAAGGCAGAAAAAATAAAGGCATCAGAAAAACAAGCAAATAGATGCAAGTTCTGATTATTCTGTCACAGAATTTCGCCGCCTTTCCTCCATTGTCATTCTGAGAAACTTTAGCCCCGAAAGATCCTGAAGCTGCCTCTGCTGACTCCAGCCTCTGACTGAAGCCATCTCGTGAATCATCATTGGCTTGCATTCTATCTCCGGCCTGAAAATTCTCCAAATTCCGAATCCTTGAAGAATTAGGAATCCTTTCTTTTTTAACTTTTATTTTAATAGAATCAAAAATTTTTTCCATATACTCTCCTAATAATCCTATTTTACTCTCTTAAATGATTTTGTCAAAAGACCCCCTATCTCCCTAATATCCTCGATACTCCCTTCTCTTTCGATAAAACTCTTCTGTTAGACCACCTTCTCGCCTGTATTTTTCTTTTGAAGAAATTATCAACCCGCCTATAAGATAATTAGCTTGGTTAATCAAAGTAATCATTAAGTTGACAGCACTCTCGGTATCTCTGGGAAGATTGGAAAAATTAGGGGAATGAGGCAAAGTCGGTGCTGCTTTCAATACCCTCCAAATCTCCCGTTGGTTCAAGTCTCTAACTTGAATCATTTATTTCTTTTCTATCTCATTCGCGAATAACTATCTGTCTTAAGCCAGTAATTTGTATTAGCTGAAGACCAATACCAATCTTCGGGTCTGATAACATAGGTTCTTTTCATTGGATTTTCGTGGATATATTTTAATTTTTGAAAGAAAAACTTTTCCGAATCAACTAATTCTGGCATATTGGTTTTATTCCATAATTCTTGTCCTTCTTATCCTTCTTTCTGATTATCAAATAATTCCAGTAGATTAGGCTCTGTTTGTCTCATATTTTTTAGAATTTCTCTTGAGGTAAATTTATTAAAATCACGGATAAATCCTATTATATCTTGCGAAAGTATCAATAAATGAATGTGATTGATCATAAATACAAATCCATAAAGTTTGAGTCCTTTGTTTTCCTGAAAGAATTTTAGAGAATCGGCGATTATATTCCAATGTTTACGCCTGCCAAGGACGTAATACCAGTTTTTTTATAATAAAAGCGAGAAAATATGTTCTATTGTTTAGGTTCTTTAATGCTCGGATAGAGGGCATAGATTATTAGGTGATTTATGGAAAGAGAAAGAAATCTTTGGTTCAGGGGTTCAGATCAGAAACCTGGACCAACGAGGAGTTAAAGATCTCTGGACCAACGAGAACATTCTGCTTTCCTGAACGCGCGGCTTGAACCATCTGGTCATAGGTCCTCGTATATGTCTTATTTGTCCTATAAGACATATATCTCCTGCAAAATTCCTCTGTAAAATCATAAATCACCTCAGCGGCCTGATACGACATCAACTTGCGATACCCGCCATACGGCGGAATTAGGTTTTGATTTGTCTGATATGTCATATAAGTCTTATTTTGTCTTACAATTAATGTCTCCAGACATCAACCCGCCAGGTTTGGCTGGCAGGATCTTGATCCGCCGCTATGCCACAAGCTCGGATCGTCACCGTATCTGCCGCTGAAACATAAGCATTCCAAGTTGCCGTCAGAGTTTCAATTCCTCCCGCTACCGCTGTAGGAGTAGCTGTCACTGAATCGCCGACTACCGCCCCGGTAACCGTAATTGTCAAATTACTGCAATTGGGATTGCCTCCCGCGCCAGCGGTATCATCCAATTCCGGAAAATCCAAAGTGGCTGTTGCCGAAAGATGTTTGGAAATCGCCGTCCCGCCTCCAAGAGTTATTGTTCCGCCAACGGTTAAACCGCCGCTAAGTTCCGCATCTTTCGCCAACATTCCTCTTCCCGTCGCGGAAACAACCGCGCTTCCGGTATAAGCATAAACCCCCATATCTGACGCTTCTTCAAGCTGAGCGCCCCAGGCGTAAACAATACTGCCATTAGTCGGAATAAGAATTTGACCTTTTACTGTAGAATTCGCGTCAGTCCCAAAAGTGCCGGTAACATAAAATCTCTGCCATTCAGTAGTGGCTATCCGATTTTCAGAAACAGCCGTGGTGCCGGTAGTCAGAATCTTAAGAACAACAGTAGTGTCAGAGCTGGCTTTCAGCCAAACCGAGAAAGTGTAGGTTTCACTGGTAGACGCGTCGCCGTCATTATAACCCTGTTCAATATAACCGTTAGCGGCGCCGGCTGTTAACTTATCGGCTGTATTGCTCTCGCCATCAGGACCATCAGCTTGATCAGCCGTAACTGTAAGATTGCTCGTTGTCCAAGCAGCATTGTCAAGTTCTTCTGAATAGGTCAATAAATTCTGGTATCTTCCAAATCCCCCAAAAGGAGTATTAAAGTTTGAAGCGATAGAATGAATTTCAAGATCTCCTGAATTTAGAATCCTAAAAACACTTGTCCCATTCTTTTGAATATTGACAATATCTCCAATTCCTGATTGATTTACAGTCAAACTTGAAGCGGAAGAATTTGAAGAAACTTGGAGGTTCCCGTTTCTGTCAATATAGAAAGCCGGAGCTGAAGAAATGTTAGAAGGATAAACAGCCAAAGCTCTTCCCATTCCAGTTAGGGCAATTTGATAAATTTGAGCCGCAGTGGTTACTGACGCGGCAGAAACTCTTACCCAGTATCTGGCTGTTGTATCAGGAGGAATGGCAGAATGAGGATCTGTATCGGAAAAAGCTTTGGTCGCCCAGCTTGAAAGCGTCCCCCAAGTGATATAGCCATCAGAGGCTAATGCGTAAGTGGCAGTGGGAGTAAAGCTTGTCCAAGCAGAACCATTCCAATATTCCCAAGTAAGCGCGCCATAGTCTCCGTCCGTTTGAAGGTCAAATTCCATTCCATCAAACTTGGAAGCGTGGCCAAAGTAATAATAATCAGAAGTATCAGCCAAGAATTCAAATTGAGTGCCGCCAGAAGTTCCCGCTTCTGTGGTGTTGTCATCATAGGATGTCCCGTTAAATCTCCAAACCGCGTCAAGATCTTGTTCATAAGGCTTAATCTCCTGCATTCCGGTTGTCGCGCCAGTTGCGCCGAGCCCGGCCAAAGTCAATTTTCCTCCATCAGCCAAAGTAAGGACAGAATTTGAACCGTCTTTGAATTCAACGATATCCCCTGTTTCTGATTGGGTGACGGTGAGTTTGGCTGAAGGATTTACCGTTCCGATGCCGACATTGCCATCTTCTGTAATACGCATTTTCTCGCTAAAAGTTCCGGCATTATTTGTATAGAATCTCAAGTCTCCTGTTACAGCGGTATTTGAAGGATGAGTTAAAGAACTAGTAATCTTGGCACTTCTTTTCTCGCTTCCTGTAGTTCCTGTGGTTCCGAATGCAATTTCTCCGGCTACGGAATTCCCCGCTACATTAACTGTGCTTAACGATAAAAGAGGATTATCCCAAGG
>Ga0190349_1000056_pt1 | contig 41715 bp, 30 predicted proteins | sample 48721378_MG_FD_179798 | JGI IMG/M metagenome (GOLD analysis project Ga0190349, IMG submission 179798) | Hydrothermal vent microbial mat bacterial communities from Southern Trench, Guaymas Basin, Mexico - 4872-13-7-8_MG | ecosystem: Environmental > Aquatic > Marine > Hydrothermal vents >...
AGGAATAGATGAAACAAAATAAGCTATTTTTAAAATATCTAAAATTATTGACTGCTTTAAGTCTGCTACTGTCTTGGGGTTCCATCACCTTTTCTCTGGAAATAACTCCCTACAAAAATCCCGAACTTTCTATAGAAGAGAGAGTAAACGACCTTATTGGCCGAATGACTATCGAGGAGAAAGCCCTACAACTGGCTTCATTTTTCCCCAATGGCAACATCCGCTTGGGTATTCCCCACCTGCAGGCAGGTGAAGCCCTTCATGGGGTATGTCTCCCCAAAGCTACCTGCTTTCCCCAAGCAATTGCCCTGGCCAGCACCTGGGATCCTGAACTTATAGAAAGAATGGCCAACATCATTGCCAAAGAAGCCCGCGCTCTCGGAGTACATCATGTTTACTCCCCTATGTTAGGAGTCGTTCGTGATCCACGTTGGGGCCGAACAGAAGAAAGCTACGGTGAAGATCCCTATCTTGTTTCCCGAATTGGTGTGGCTTTTATCAAAGGATTACAGGGTACTGGAAAAAACCTTTTCGACAAAAACCACATTATAGCTACAGCCAAGCATTTTGTGGCTGACGGTGAACCAATAGGCGGTTTGAATGGTTCAGCTTTTGATGTTTCCGAGCGGAGTCTTCATGAAGTATTTCTGCCTCCATTTAAAGCCGCGGTTGAGGAGGCAAAAGTCGGATGTATTATGCCCGCTCATCATAGTCTCAATGGCCTCCCATGCCATGCCAACAAGCATATCATGGTTGATATCCTCAAAGATACTTACGGTTTTAAGGGTTTTGTTGTTTCTGATAATAATGATATTTTAAACTTGGTGAATTTCATGCGGGTGGCCAAGACAACAACTGAAGCAGCCCGGCTTAGCCTTGAATCCGGCGTTGATACAGAATTGGCTTGGCAACGCCCCTGGGCAAAGGGACGAACCTATGGACAGCCGCTGGTAGAAGCAGTAAAAAAAGGCATTATACCAGTTGAACTTCTGGATAGAGCCGTTAAAAATGTGTTTCGAGCCAAGTTCAAACTAGGTTTATTTGATAATGGCCAGCAGATTAAGCCCTGGCAGGATTATAAGGTCTCTGGAGACAAAGGAAGGCCTGACTATAAAGAAGTAACTTATGCAGATTCAATCCGTGGTCGCGATCTGGGCAACGACTATTTCAACCAACTGGACCATCTCACCAATCCACGCCAAGATGCCAATGAAATTTTAAATGATCCCTCCCATAACAAAATGGCTTTAGATGTGGCTCGCAAAGCCATTATCCTTTTGAAAAATGAAAATAATCTACTCCCTCTTGATAAAGGAAAGTTAAAAAGAATAGCCGTTATCGGGCCTAATGCCGATGAAGAAGTACTGGGCGGTTATTCAACCCCCAAAGTCCGTTATTTTGTTTCTGTTCTGGATGGCATCATAAACCATGTCGGCCATAAAGTGGAAGTGTTCTATGCCCAGGGAGTAAGCCTTGAAGACTTGGAATGGGAAAATATAGATGAAGCAGTAGCCATCGCCCGAAAATCTGATGTAGTGGTCCTGGTAATTGGGGGTAATGAAATAACCTGTAAGGAAAATGAGGACCGTGATTACTTAAGCCTGGTCGGTAAACAACAAGAGCTAGCGGAAGCGGTCTATGCAACAGGAAAGCCAATTGTGGTTGTCCTATTGCATGGCAGACCACTGGCAGTGGAGTGGATAAAAGAGCATATTCCGGTTATTATTGACGGATGGTATTTAGGACAGGAAACAGGGAACGCCGTGGCTGATGTCCTCTTCGGTGGGGTAAATCCGGGAGGCAAACTGCCCATAACCATCCCTAGAAATGTAGGTCAGGTGCCGACTTACTACAACAGACTGCGGTCAGGTCGGCCTGGCTGTTATTTCAGATCAACAACAAAACCACTCTGGCCCTTTGGCCATGGATTAAGCTACACCACCTTTGAATATTCTAATTTAGAGGTTGTAGTTACCTTTCCTTCCTCGGCCATAGTCAAAGTCGATTTAACCAATACAGGAAGCCGAGCAGGTGATGAAGTTGTGCAGCTTTATATAAGCGATGAATACTGCTCGGTAGTCCGGCCGCCCCTAGAACTTAAAAGGTTCAAGCGAATATCTTTAAGACCAGGGGAAACAAAGACAGTAACTTTTACGCTTGCAAAAGACGCCTTCGCTTTCTACGACGAGAAAAAGAGTGATTGGGTGGTGGAACCTGGCACCTTCAAAATTATGGTAGGAAGTTCTTGCCAGGATATTCGACTCTCAAAAAAAATAGTTTTAAAAAATTAGTGCTAAAATAATAGTATGAAAGACAGCATCATTCTCCGCGGAGTCAGAGTCCATAATCTAAAAAATATAAACCTTGATATTCCCCTTAACAAACTTATCCTGGTGACAGGCGTCTCTGGATCAGGCAAATCATCTTTGGCTTTTGACACTCTCTATGCTGAAGGTCAACGCCGCTACATAGAATCGCTTTCTTCCTATGCCCGTCAGTTTCTGGAAAGAATGGCCAAACCTGAGGCTGATTTCATTGAAGGCATCACCCCGGCAATTGCCATCCAACAGAAAGCCGCTACCAAAAATCCACGCTCAACAGTGGCCACGGTGACTGAAATCTATGATTTTCTCAGAGTTCTTTTTGCCCGCATAGGGATTGTTCATTGCCTGCGCTGTGGCCAACCTGTCCAGCGGGATACCATCGATGCCATGGTAGACACCCTCTATAAACTTCCTCCTCAAACAAAAATATGGATTACTTTCGCCTGGCCGCTAAAGAAAGGCTTAAATAAACTCAAAAAAGACGGCTTTTTCCGCCTCTTTTACAAAGGCCAGGTGATAAATGTGGATCAAGCCTCAATTAAGATAAGCGGTCAAATCGATATTCTTGTTGACCGCCTAAAACTTGACCCAGAAGAAAGAGAGAGGCTGGTTGATTCCCTGGAGATGGCTTTAAAAAAAGGCGGCGGCAAGATTAAAGTTTACACAGATAAAAACAAGCAGTTTATCTTTTCGGATAAACTTGAATGCAAACAATGTGGGATTGTTTATGAAGAACCCTTCCCCAATCTTTTCTCTTTTAACAGTCCTCAAGGAGCTTGCCCGACCTGCCATGGCTTTGGCGATTTAGCCGTCTTGGATGAGGATAAAATAATACCAGATAAAAATAAATCTCTGGAGGAAGGAGCTGTAGAACCCTGGACAAAGCCAGTTTCCAGGGGAATGATGGAAGAGCTCCTTTATGAAGCCCGCCGGAAAGGCATCCCTACTGATGTTCCTTTTAAAGATTTAAAAAAAGAAGACAAAAAGTTTATTCTTGAGGGCAGTAACGGTTATTATGGAGTTAAAGGTTTTTTTGATTGGCTCCAGACCAAAAAATACAAGGTTCAAGTCAGAGTCTTCCTCAGCCGCTATCGAAAATATATTCCCTGTCCTGCCTGCCATAAAATGAGGCTCAATTCTCGGGCTTTAAGCGTCAAGATTGAAGGCCGCTCTATCGGTCAAGTAGTGCAGATGACCGTCAAAGAGGCCTCTCGTTTTTTTAAAAATATAAGCCTCACTCCCTTTCAAAAGCAGGTGGCCGAAAAATTAATAGCTGAGATTCAAAACCGCCTCAATTTTCTCTTAGAGGTAGGGCTTGACTATCTGACTTTAGATCGCATGACATTCACCCTGAGTGGAGGAGAGGCGCAGAGAATAAACCTGGCCGCAGCCTTGAGTACTGCCCTGGTAGGCACACTTTTTGTCCTGGATGAACCCAGTATTGGTCTCCATGCTCGAGATAATAGGCGCCTGATTAAAATCCTAAAATCCCTTAAAGATATCGGCAATACGGTCCTGGTTGTAGAGCATGATCCAGAAATTATTAGGTCAGCTGATTATCTCATAGACTTAGGTCCAAGAGCTGGAGAAGCAGGTGGCAAAGTTATCTTTTCAGGCAAGATGCCGGCTTTCCTTAAGAATTCCAAATCTCTGACTGCTCAATATATAAGGGGAGAAAAAAAGATAACAGTCCCTGCTAAAAGAAGAATCCCTTCTCAATTCATTGAAATAGAAGATGCTACTAAACACAACTTGAAACATATTCAGGTCAAAATTCCACTGGGAGTTTTTACCTGTATTACCGGAGTCTCAGGCTCTGGTAAAAGCACCCTTCTTTATAACGTCCTTTACCAGGGATGGCAAGGCCAGGCCAGAGGAGGCTTTAAAGCAATCAAGGGCAGAGAGCTCATCGATAAGATCATTATGGTTGACCAATCTCCCCTTAGCACCTCTCCTCGCTCGATTCCAGCCACCTACACTAAAGCTATGGATGACATCCGCGAAATCTTCAGCCAAACCAGAGAAGCCAAAGCTTTGGGATACAAGCCAGGCTTTTTTTCCTTCAACACCTCTGGCGGAAGATGCGAAGACTGTAAAGGTGCCGGCCAGCAGATTGTGGAAATGCAGTTTCTTTCTGATGTGGTCTTAACCTGTGAAACCTGTAAAGGCAAACGTTTTAAAGATGAAATTTTGGAGGTTAAGTATAAAGGCAAGAATATTAATGATGTCTTGAATATGACTATCGTCGATGCCTGTCAATTCTTCTCAGAAAGACCGAGAATAAGAAAAAAATTAGAGCCTTTAATAAAAGTTGGTTTGGGCTATTTAAAGCTTGGTCAGCCAACTACAACCTTATCCGGAGGAGAAACTCAGCGGCTGAAACTGGCCTATCATCTTGTCCACCAGCGGCAGAAGCGGGTGCTTTATCTTTTTGATGAACCGACTATCGGGCTTCATTCCGACGATATCTCGGTCTTGCTTCGCTGCTTTCAAAAATTGGTTGATGAAGGCCACACAGTGGTGGTTATTGAGCACAACCTGGATGTCATCAAGTGCGCTGACTATGTCATTGATTTAGGGCCTGAAGGAGGTGAAAGAGGCGGAGAAATTGTAGCTGAGGGTACTCCTGAGCAAATAATTAAAGCCCGCCGCTCTCACACCGCCCGCTACTTGAAGAAATATCTTCTTCGACCTCAGACCTTTATCTGAAAAAATTGACTTCTGCCCAAACTCCGATTAAAATAACAACAATGAATAGAGATAAAGTCACCATCAAAATCCCTCGACCCATCTACAATAGAATCAAAAGTATAATAAAAGAAAGCGGATTCAGTAGTGTTAATGAATTTATAGTGTACGTCTTGAGAGATCTTATTTCTATGCAAAATACTGATAAATCAGAACTTACTAAAGAAGAAATAGAAGCTATCCGACAACGCCTGAAAAATCTCGGGTACCTCTGAGCTTCATTAAATCTCCCATTTATTTTAAAAAAGGTTGATTTTAGTCCAAAAAAACAATTCTTTAGGACAAAAGTTTAGATAAAGGAAATTAAGCTTATAAAAATACACGCATTCACACACCTGATAAAAGGAATTATTTGACAGTAGCCTCTAAATTTATTACATGTGGGTGAATATTCAAGAAAACACACCATTTATCTTTGGCAAACTGAATTTTAGGCAAGAAAGAAACTGCAAAAATTAATAATAAAAAAATTAGAAAAAAGAAATATAAATTGTCCTTAAGCTCAAAAGCATTATCAGAATCCCGACAATAATCATTAATAATTTTGTAGGAAGTTTTTTGCACATAAAAGCCGCAAGCGGAGCAGCAATAATTCCACCAACTATTAAGCCAACAATAACTTTCCAATGGGTTAATTTAATCATGGTAATAAAAGTTACAGCCTCAGCCAGGGTTACAAAAAATTCTGCAAAATTTACTGAGCCGATAGTAAGCCTGGGATTATTTCCTCTGGCAATCAATGTAGAAGTCACAATTGGCCCCCACCCGCCTCCTCCTATTGCGTCAAAAAGGCCGCCAGCAAAACCGAGAGGCAGAAGTCTGCTTTTTATTTCCTTTTCCTGAATGGGCTTGAAAGACTTTACTAATATTCTCAATCCCATTAGAAACAAATAGGCAGCTACAAAAGGTTTTATCTTTTTCCCAGGGACTGAAGATAATAAATAGGCACCTAAAATCCCGCCTAATATGCCAGGGATAACTAATTTTACGAATAATTTTTTTCTTACATTCACAAAAATCAAATGAGATATTCCTGAGACGCCCGTTGTAAAGACTTCTGCTGTATGAACACTAGCGCTGGCTACGGCTGGCGAAATTCCAAGGCTTAATAAAAATGAAGTAGAGGATACTCCATAGGCCATGCCCAGAGCTCCATCTATCATTTGAGCTATGAAGCCAACTATTATGAAAACAATTATGCCTAAATCTATATCTTCATGCCTCCTTTTCAATTATTTTAATTTTCAAAAAAATCTTCTCCATCTGTTTTAAAATTGTTAATTAAAGTCATTTTATTGACTTTTATTTTTTAATTTTTTATGGCTTTTTAAATTCAAACATCGATTGTTTTAAAAGCCAGCCTGAAACTGGGCTAAAATTACATTGTTAGAGATTTTACCAGGCTCTTCTTGGTGAAAACTCATAATTGATTTGAAATTTTGAAGCTTTTGAAAAAAAATAATTTAACCCTAAAGTGATCACTTCACTGTGATTCCCATTAATATCCCTATCCACATCTATGGAGTCACACTTAACTACTGCTTGGAATTTTTCCGGAAGGAAATAATAACTTGCCTGGATATACCACCCACACTTTCTAGCTTGTTCATCTTTTCCTAAAATGTACTCTCCCTTCAGAGAAAAATAATCACCGACGAAAAACATCTCAACTCCAGTTCTATTCCTATTAACATGATTAGATCTATGATTTGAGATATATCTGCCATTATAGTTTGATAAAGCAATATGAACGGAATTTAGAGGCTTAAAGACCAGTCTTAGAGCAATATCTTTTTGTTGGTTATAATCCGTCTTATTTATTCCAGACCCATTAAAAACTCCTAAACTGTATTCTATCTTTGGAAGTTGACCATAAATCTCAAACCCAATATCTCTTCCCTTCTCTCCCATATCGCGCCCTGGACATAATTCTTCCACTATTCGAGACCTATTTATGGTATCCAGGCCAAAACTTGAAACAAGATTTTCTAGACTAAAGGGGATTTTGAATTGACCAAATTTTAGATTAGCATAAGGCGAAAATTTAAATTCAACTTGAGCATCTAAAAGAATAGGGTTGTTAACTGTATCAATTTGAAGTTTATAAAATAAATTTTTTAAGACCTCACCTGTTAACTTTATTCTCGCCCGTTTAATTCTGAATCCATTTATACCTGCATCCAAATAAGCATAATTAACCTGAGTGTATCCACTAAATTGTAAAAATCGATCCATAAAATCAGACGTTTCCTTTCTTATTTCAACCGCTGAAAAAAGTCTGTTCAGCAAGAAAGAGCAAAAAATCAATACAGGAATTATTTTCTTCATCAATTTCTATTCATCCCCTTTAAAAAAAGGCGATTAAGTCCTAAAGAAATAATCATATTATATTCCTAATATATTCTAATCAGGCTCTTATTGTATTACTTATGTAAGCTACGTCAAGTTTTTTTAAAAAAAAATTAAAAGAACAAAGTAATCTCCATGGTCTTACCAAAAATCATGATAAAAAGCAGATATCAATGAAAATAAATAAAGGATGGGCAGATTTTATGAATAATTCAGGTTTATTATTTAGGAATAATAATAAAGAGAGTAAAAAAAGCTAATAAAAAGGTTGATTTTAATCTTACTCTCTTAGCAGAAATTTGCCTGACTCCATTCTCACATAAAATTCTGTCCCCCAAAGGCAAAGGGTATGATTTTCTGAGGTCTCGACTCCACAGGTTATAATTCTGGGGCCCATAACCAGGCAGTCTTTTGTCTGGCTGCGGTGGCCAGCTAATAGTTTGTAATAACTTAAATTTTTACTGGTGGAAATGATGATTAAGCCGCCCCTTCTCTGGGCCGTTTCTTTTTTAGAGGAAGAAAGAGTGGCCATGATTCTGCCATCAAAATAAGCGTTAATGCTGTTAAATTTATTCTCAAAAGGTGAATGAATAACCTGGGAAATCCCTTCATTGAAGTCCAAAATTCTTATTTTAGAGCCCGCAATCTCTTTTTCTGTCCCAGGTGAGTCATCCGCTTCAGTCAGAGCTAAAATTCTTTGCTGGGGAAATATTTTAATGAGGGTAACAGGTTCTGTCAGGTTTTCGACGATAGTAGATCTTCTCTTCTCTATATCCCATCGTTTCAGGGTGTGATCAACACTTCCAGAATAAATACGGCCATAATAATCTACTGCTAAAGATGAGATCGGCTGGTGATGCCCCTCCAGAATGAGAAGATATTGATTTAAGAAATCCCAGATTCTAATTGTTCCGTCTTTATGTCCAGTTATAATCTTTTCTCTGGGAAAAGAGGCGATTGCTGTTATAGGCGAGACCGAATATCTGAATTTAACTTTTTCATTCCTTTCAAATGAGATATTTGTCATTTCCCCCTTGTTGTCTACTAAAAATATATCCCGGCCCAGCAGGGTGAGATCTCTGTTATCTCCTGTAAAAGTATAGAATATTCGATTATCAAGGAGGGTGAGCACGAAAACACTTCCTTTATCTCCAATGCCAGCGATTTGATCTTGGGCATAGAACCTTATTTTTTTAGGCTTCAAATCTTCAACGTCGATGGTCTGGAGAAGATTAGGTTGGGAGCTGAGGTTTTTGTTCAATTGAGGTTTGAATATTATCTCTTCGGCTGAGAAGAATTTGGCTCTTGATTTTGGCCATTCTTCACTCTTTAAAGAAAAGCTCTTTTCTCTCAGATGAAGTTTTCCAGTTTTCATTTTTAAGGATTCTGATTTCTGGTTGAATTCTCCGATCCTTATCAATTCTCCCCAAGAATCTATTTTTCTTTTTCCAAACAACTCTTGAATTTCTTGGCTGCTCAACCTGGAGGAGATGGAGTTGTCGAGGTCATACAGAATTGCCATCCCTTCCTGATAAAAGTGGGTGTCCTCGAGAGAAGGCTCTTCGGTGAAAGAAAGATGAGTCTTGACGCTTTCCAGAGCTATTTCTCTGCTCTCTAAGTTCAATCTCCTGGTAGAGAAGGCGCTCCTGAAATTGACTACAACATCCAATTTTCCTTGAAAATAGAATAAATCAATCACCCTCTGGAAATAGCGTTCATCGCGACAGCCATCCAGAATGATCAGTTTTTTCTGGGAGTTACCATCCAGGAATTTTTTAATAAATTCCTGGGGGTCATCCTCTTCCTCAGAAAGAGGATTATCTTGATAATAAATGGGATCGATATATTTTTTTAACCATTTAAGCCCCAGAATCTGGTTGAATATCTTTTGATCTCTTCTTCTATCTCGCATCAGATAAAGTATTTCTTCTGGCTTTAAATTTCCGAAACCTTTAATGATTGATTGACAGAAATAAGTCTTTCCCGTACCTGAGTCGCCGGTAACAGCGATGATGACTTTCTTTTTGTTGTTCAGTAGATAATGGATTGTTTCAGAAAGCTCGTATAATCCCTTTTGGGCCGGCTTCAGTCCCAGGATACTAACAGCTCCAATATTATAAAGATAAAGAGAGTGAGTGAATTCAGGCATATCAATTTTTTTTAAGGCAGAGACAGCTTCTTCAAAAACTTGCTTATTATTTGTTTTCAATAAATTAAGGAGAGTAATAGCAATATCGACGCTCACTCCTCTGAACTTTTCTTTTTGTGCTTTACCGATTTCTCCTAAAGTCCAGGCTAAATATGTTTTTATTTTTGACCTGGGGTGATCAGCATATTTGACCAGGATGGAAAGATGGGGTAGCGATTTTAAGCCTATTTTTCCAAGGGCCCAGATAGCTTCTTCTTTTTGTTCAACTATGGGAAAAATCTTTCTTTTTTGATTTCTTCTTGGCGAGATCTCTATGTAGTCAGGTTCTTCCAGGACCTGAGCGATAGCCTTGGCTGCTTTTTTTTCTTTTAAATTCCCGAGGGTATAAATTAAATTCTCTCTTATTTTTGTGTATTGGAGAGGGAAGCTGTTGAGGGCTTTCAATAATGTTTCTGTTGAACGAGGATCTTGAAGGATGCTTAGGATAACGGAGGCATTGTATTGGATGCCGCTTGAGATATCAATTTCCTCGTCCATAAGCAGATAGAGACAGGGAAGAAGCAGAGCAGGAGAGGTATGCGTGACTATTCCCATCGCAGGTTGAATTTTTTCGCAGATTAAGGAGTAAATTTCATCCTGAGAGCGTGTATCTTTTGCTTTCATCAGCAGATGATGAATGGTTTTCATCAGCCTGTCTTCTTCAGCAGCTATCTTCAGAATTTGTTCGAGCACTTGAGGGGCGCCCTCTTTTATTTCAGCTATAATAGAAGGAAAAAAACTCTTCTTTTCTTCCTCGCTTAGAATTTCATTCAAAAAATTATTCAATGAAATGAAAAGGTTTTTGTACTCCTGGTTTTGAGATTTTCTGAAGGAGTCCCACCTGGGGACGAAAGATTCGCTGTTTACCCCAATGGCTTCATAATGAAGGACAAAAGACAAAACTTCAAGAATGATTAGAAAAGGATAATCTTTTTTTGAATAGTGCGCCTCAGAATAGGATTGAGTGATAAAAGTATTGATTTCTTTTTCTTTTAGGCTGGGGAAGGCCAGTTTTGATTTTTCCTGAAGAGCAAGCTTTATTTTTTTGGTGATTGTCCAATATTTGCCTTGCGAGAAAGGAAAAAAGATATTCTGGATGAAGGCCATTTGTTTTTCTTCATCCAGAGACCAGAATTGATAGAGGATTTCATTTGAAATTCGCTCTTTCAGAGATTTTGGGTTGTCTTCCCATTTTCCCTTTGAATTGAGGAATGTGAATTTTTTTGGCTGGAAGTCATTGATGATGGTTTTTGCCGTCTGGATGAGATTATTTAGGGAAGGCGGTGGCAGAAGCTGTTTTCTCATGAAAGTCTAATTAAAGGTATCTATTTTGATATAAGAAGCCCTTTTTTATCTTCTTCCCAGTTGGTAAGTTCCAGCTTGAAAAGCCATCCATCATAATAAGGATCTTTCCTTAATAAAGAATAGTCACTTTTTATTTTCTCGTTAACTTCTACCACTCTACCAGAGGCAGGAGACCAGATGCGATGAGTAAACTTCTGCCTGTCAATAATTTTGGCGCAGGGTTCTCCCTGATTGAAGCTGGCTTTCAACTTTGGCAGCTCCAGATAGGCAATTGTTCCTACTGATTGGAGAAAATCAAAAACCACACCTACAAAACCCAAGCTGCCTCCTTCTATTCTCAGCCAAGTGTGCCCAATGATGAAGTAGAGGCCTGGAGGCATCTCGATTTCCGGAGGAACCTCCATACCCTTTTCTCTGACTTCAATTTTCTTGAAGGCGCGGGAGACAAGTCCTCTCAATTCAGCTGGAGTAAAAGGTTTGGGAATGTAGTCGAAAGCTCCGATTTTTACTGATTCCACTGCGGTTTTAATGGTCGGATAGCCTGTTATCATAATAACTTTGACCTCAGGCCTTTTCTTTTTTAGAGATTTTAGAAGATCAAGCCCGCTTATCCCAGGCATCATTAAATCGGTGATAACCAAATCATACTTTTGGTCCTCATCTTTTTTCAGGGCTTCTTCTCCACTTAAGGCCATGTCCACCTCATATTCTTTAGATAAGATAGCCTGACGGATGCTTTTGCAGACATTTATCTCATCATCTACAACCAAAATATTTTTCTTTATTTTTTTATTCACTTTGCTCCTCCATTTTATTTTTCTAGGTTTTTATTTTTTCCCTTAACAGGCAGGTAGACTGTAAATACAGTTCCATAACCTGGATCGCTTTTAGCTTCAATTTTTCCTTGATGTTGTTGAATAATGCCATAACTCACGGCCAGGCCAAGACCGGTACCACCGCTCTTGGTTGTAAAAAATGGGTCAAATATCTTATTAATATTTTCTTTGGGAATTCCAACTCCATTATCTTCGAATGATATTTGGATATATTTTTTATCTTCAGATAGTTGACTCGTTATGATTAATACCCCTCCCTCAGGCATAGCTTCTGAAGCGTTAATCATAAAATTCCAAATAACCTGCTTGATTTTATCTTTGTCAATTTTGATTTGGGGTAGATCGGCAGATAATTTTTTTATGATTTTGATATCCTGAAAAGCCACTTGATTTTCTAAGATTTTGATTGTGTGCTCAGTTATTTCATTAATATCGGCATATGACATTTGAGGAGGATTCTGTCTTGAAAATTCAAGCAGGCCTTTGACTATATCACTGCATCTTGATGTTTCATCTGCGATCAAGCTCAGATTTTCATAAAAGGTATTATTTTTTTCTGTTTTTTCCAGCATAAGGTGGGTGTTAATCAGAATAGATGTCAGAGGATTGTTGATTTCATGAGCGATGGCAGCAGCCAATTTGCCCAGAGAAGCTAATTTTTCTGATTGAATCAAATGGCTTTGCATTTCTTTCAGCTCTTTTGTTCTTTCTTCAACTCTTTTTTCAAGTGTTTTTCCCCATTGAACGAGTTTTTCATTAGCTTTTTTTAAATTTTCTGTCATTTGGTTGAAGGCCTGAGCCAGTTGACCCAATTCATCTTGAAAGGCCATATTGACCTTCTGATTTAAGTTTCCCTGGGCTATTCTATTGGCTGCAAGGACCATATTCTTGAGAGGATTTATAATAGACGAAGTGATGAAGAAAAGGATTAATAGAAGAAGAATAACGCAGCCTACGGCCATGGCCGTGAAAGTAGCCATTACTCTGTTTCTTAAATCGATGTACGGCTTTTCGAGCATTCCCACATAAAGGATGCCAATAATTTTCCCTTCAATATCTTTTATAGGCTCGTAAGCAGATATATACCAATCGTTGACAACAAAGGCTCGAGCTATCCATGGCTTTCCTTCTTTAAGAACGGCTTGATTGACTTCTCTTGAAACTCTAGTTCCAACAGCTCTTTCTCCATTGGCTTCTTTGACATTGGTAGAAATTCGAAGGTCATACTGGAAAATAGTTGCTGTGCCGATTTCTTTCCCTTTATACTTTTCTCCCTTATAGACTATTTCCTTTACTCTATCTACGATTTCGTAGTTGCGGTTAAGAAGGACCCCGCCGTAGAGGACACCGAGCAGCTCGCCATTTTCATCAATGAGAGGAGCGGCTGCTTTAAGCATCATTCCTTTTTCTTCAAAATCTTCATAACGTGGGGCAGCCTTCGGAGTGGGAACAATCTTAAGATAGGCATGCTGAGCCAGTTCTTTTCCCTCTTTGAGAAGCTCTTGCCTGGGGATGATTTGGGTACCAGCTGCTAACTCTCTTTTCAGTGCTCTTTTAACCAATGGATCATTTGATTGATCATCTCCCAAGATTTCAGATTGAGTCGTCCTTAGAAGAACTTTTCCCTGAGCATCTGTCAAAGTGAGTATATCCAAATTAAATTCTTCTCGGACACGCTTGAGATATTTAAAAAGTATTCGTTTCTGTTTTTGTCTTATCGCCTTTTGCAGGGATTCTCGGTGGGAATTCAGGAGGATGATATCTCTGATATCATTCAACTTTTCATTGTAAACCATCCAGGCCGAGGCTAAGTCATGCCGTACTTTTGCCTGAGCCAGAGAAAGAATAGTGTTATGCTCCAGTCTTGTCCCGAGAGTTAATGTCAATATGCCACCAAGGCTGATTACGAACAGAAAGCTTAAAATAAATTTTACTCTCAGAGGCAAGTTGAGGAAAGTTCTAAGCATTTTTTTTGAAAGGCACGTTAAATGATATCTACCCGTTACGTTGAATCTTCCTCAAAGATAGTATCTAATTCTTTTCCCCTGCATTTTTTTATACATATCAGCATTCTTTACTATTGAGGCGAGCTGACCTTAATGTATCTGTTTTATTACAGGGCATTTGCGGTGGATAACCACAGCTTCATTCTCTGTACCTCGCATCTCCACTAACCTCGACTTGTGAATAATTCAGGCTAATTAGTTGAATAAACTCACCTTATTATACCGGCCTATATTTATTCAAACCACTTCTTTATGGCATCAGCCGTGGCATTAATTACAGGATATGCAATCGGAGAAGCAGTGAGCAATGGATGAGTGCCTATCTGAATATTATCAATATCCATATCAGTCATTTTATTTAGAATCATGACAGAAATCATATTCACCAGTTCACCAACAGAATTTCCTCCATACATCTGGGCTCCTAATAGAGTATGTGAATACTTCGAAAATAAAACCTTTAAATATAGCTTGGAGGCTCCCGCTAATTTTCCAGGGTGTCTGTCCACAGTTACAGCCTCTCCTACTGTATAATTCAAATTCATATCTTTGGCCCCTCGCTCCGTAAGTCCACTTGCACCAAAAGCAATTTTACCAATTTTTGTTGAAAAAGAACCCAGAACTCCAAGGAACTTGCGGATTACCTTTATTTCAAACAAATTGGAGCCAACCAAACGACCTTCGGCCATAGCAGTAGAAGCCAGCATAATATTTGAAAACTCACCAGTGAAGAAATTATATTTGGCCGCACAATCCCCAATGGCGAAAATATCCTTTTCGGGAGTACGCAAGTATTCATTGACCAAAGTTCCCTTTCGAGGATGGACAGCCAGGCCGAATTTACTAGCTAAAGATACATTAGGTCTTGCTCCAACGGCAATAATGACCATGTCTGCCTCTAATTTTTTACCATTATGCAACTTTACGCCTTTGATAATTTTGTTACCTAAAATAGCATCTACTCTATGACCAACAAGAATTTTTGCCCCTGCAGCTTCCAAAATTTCTTTAGCCTTTCTGCCAAATTCATGATCCATGGTAGTCGGGAGTAATGAATCCAGCATTTCAACTATGTAAACCTCTTTCCCTTCTTTTAAAAGTTCATCGGCCATCTCTACGCCAATATAGCCTCCTCCAATTATCACTATCTTAATTGATTTTTTTGAATAGTCTTTCATCCTCGAAAGGTAATCGTAATCCTTTTTCACAGCAAAAACACCTTCTTTATCAATGCCTTCTATTGGGGGCAAAATGCTTGTAGAACCAACAGCAAATACAAGCTTCTCATATCCAATTTCCTCCCCATTTTTCAATATCAAAGTTTTCCCTCTTTTATCGATCACCTCATTAATGATCAAATCGGCACCTGTATTGGTAACCAACTCATCAGGAATCATGTCTTCATCCACTGATTTTAGAGTATGCATGATATAGGGAATACCGCATGGAATTAAAGCGATTCTTTCCTTCCGAATTAAAGCAATACTCTTATCCGGATAGGTGTTGTGGGCGGAAATAGCACAGGTAACGCCGGCTGGGCCGCCACCTATTATGACTACATCATATTTTTTCATCTTAATACCTCCTTATTTTTAAAAAAAATTAAATTGATTTATTTTCATTTATACCTTAGGTAACATAACCTTAAAAACACTCCCCTTTCCTAATTCGCTCGAGACTTGAATTGAACCTCCATGAGCCTCCACAATTTTTTTAGCGATGTAAAGTCCCAATCCTGTACCTTTTATCTTTTGGTCTTCGCCTCTTTTCACACGGTAGAACTGGTCGAAAATAAAAGGGAGATGCTCCTTGGCAATCCCTATTCCTGTATCTTTAACCTCTACGGCAATGAATTCCTTTTTTTCTTTGATGGTGATTATCACTTGCCCTTTTGGCTTGTTGAACCTGATCGCGTTGGTGATAAGGTTGGAAAAGACTTGTTCCAGTGTCTCCTTATCACCTTGGACAAGGTCATTTTCAGAACAAGACCCTAGTACCAGAGAAATGTTATCATCTTGGGTCAAAGGCTTCATATCCTCTATTAACTTTTTTATGACTTTTTTCAACGATAAAGGTTTGAGCTTATCAACAATTTGTCCGCTGTCCAACCTGGCAACATCTAACCAGTCATTGATTAAATTCAGAAGGCCTTCCAGCCGGTCCCTGCACCTTAGGATCATTTCTTTTTGCTTCTCTTGAACCTCACCTGCCATTCTGGCCAGAATAACTTCAAAGTATTGCTGGATGGCGACTAAAGGGCTTCGTAGCTGATGGGAAACCATGGTGATGAAATTTTCTTCCATAAGTTTCTTCTCTCTACGCAGGGATTCTGTCTCCAGGATAAGCTTCCTTCTTTCTAAGCCTCGTCTGATAATTATACGCAATTCTTCTGGAGTAAAGGGCTTTGGTAGAAAATCATAAGCTCCTTTTTTCATGGCCTCAACTGCTGATTCGACCGTGGCATAACCAGTGATAACAACAGGTATAATTTTAGGATCGGCTTCGGTGAGCTTCTCTAACACCTCCATGCCACTTATCCCAGGCATTTTTAAATCAATGAGAACTAAATCGGGCTTAATTTCTTTTATTTTCTGCAATCCCATATTACCATCTTCAGCTGTTTCGGCCTGGAATCCTTCCCTTACCAGAATCTGTGAGCAAGAGTCTCGCATAAACTCTTCATCATCAATTACGAGTATTAAAGGTTTTTTTCCTAACATATTTATTTCTTTAATGAAATTAGATTATTTATTAGTTTGTTAAATTTATCTAAAATATTCCTTTTAAAATCACATCTGTTTTAACTAAAAATTCCTTATTGAAGAAATTCCCAACTGTAGCTGAAAGAGATAGAAATACATATAATTCCTGTTGTGTGTATCTACTCTTTCATCTCTTTAAAAGTTTTTCAATGCGAGCAAGCAGATCACCAGGTTTAACGGGTTTATCTATATAGTCGTCAGGTCCGACCATTCCTTGCTCTTCTCCTTCGAACTGGAATCCTGAACCAGCCTTCTCTTTTACTGCTGAAACAAAGATAATTGGGATATCGTTGAACTCCTTGTATTCCTTTGAAGTTTTAATAGCATGGCATAAGGAAAAACCGTCAAAGAGACTGTCCATCATGATGTCGAGAAGAATCAGGTCTGGTTTATCCGAGAAGATTTTATCTTTTCCTTCTTTAGGGTTTGAGGCGGTAACAACTTCGTACAGGGCTGTTTCCAGAATAGGAGTCACTGCGTCTATGAAATCCGGATCATCATCGATAACTAAAATTTTCGTTTTGTTTTTTTTCATTTTTTCCTCCTTTATTTACTAAAGGCATTATTGATCGCCAATTTTAACTCTTCTTTATCAAAAGATTTTATGAAATAAAAAAAGATTTCCTGTTTTCTGACCTTGGCTTCGAGGCTTTTCGTGTTTTTCTTTGTTGTCATAATGATCTTGATTTGAGGATCGATACTTTTTAAGATAGGAACAGCTTCATATCCTTTCATCTCAGGTAGCTCAATATCCATAATTAAACAGCCAAAATGACCCTCAGATATTTTCTTTACAGCATCTTTAATCCCTCTTCCGGTTTCAACATAGAAATTTTCGCTTTTTAAATATGTAGCCATAACTGTCCTCTCCGGAATATTGGAGTCGATGATAAGAACTCTTTTTTCTTTATCCACCATTTACAATTTCCTTACGTTTATTTAATAGCAATTAATGTGCCAAGTACACCGAATTAGATATGAAAGAAATCATTAATTATCTCATTGTTTTTAAATAAATTATAATCGTATGGGTTAGATAATTGAAAAATTCATATGGAAAAATTCCGATGTGGGGAATTATTCCCCGTTTGTGTGGCATTCATTCCTATTACAAAAAGAGAGGTTGGCCTTGTTAGATAAGCCACGCATCTAGCATGGTAGAAATGTAGGGCCAGTTCCCCGAACTAGCCTTCGATATAGGCAAAATAGGAGTAGCATATGAACCAAAGTGCCAACTGCAAATCTGAAATAAGCAAAAAAATATTAAAATTGAAAAAGATTTTTTTGTTTTTTGCGCAGGAAAAAAAGGAGCGAATTGATTATGATTTAATCACTTTGGTTTTATCACCATAAAGGACAATTTTATAAAACATTGAGTTTATTTCAAAAGTATAGCCCATTCCTCAAAAGGCTTCTGTATAGTCCGATGTCCCCATCGGGCCTTGAAAAATCAATGTTGTATCTTATCAAGGACTTTTTCTAATGTATGTCGAACTGCCCTTGAAATTTCTCTGCCCTCCTTGATTGATTCAGGTTGAATACCAAGAACGTAAGAATTTTTTAACTGCTTATAACTTATATGCCCTGAGATAAAAGGTAAAAATTTATGGCTTAAAGCAACGTTCTGGATAACATAAGAGAGAGGAATGAGAGTCGCTTTGCCTGGTTTTTCTCCAAATTCCAAAGCATCAAGGAAAACAAGGCATTGATAATTACTGTTCTTCCAGAGAACTTCTTTATCTTTTATTTCCTCTTCAAGAAAAACGTATTTTACACCTCTTCTTCTCAGTTCGAGTGCCAGGGCTATACCAGCTCCATCATCAGAGAGGTTTTGGTTGCCTACTCCAATGAAGATTGGTGAGCCTTTTTCTTTGATTTCATCAAGCCTTAACCTCCAATCTTCTTCAGGAGCTTTTTTGACTTCAGCCATATGAACAGAACAACTGATGCAAGGATCATATGCCCGAACGATCAACTCCATTCTCTCCTTAATTTTTTCCTCATTACCCGTTTCAAGGAGTTTCTGAGCGGCAATATAACAATATCTCTCAATATCTTCTGTATTTTGAGCAGTAGGTGTAATAATGTCAGTGTAAGAGACAAGCCCATCTAATATTTCATAAGAGTGGATAAGAAGGCCGCGTGGAGCCTCTACAATTCCTATACCCTTGGCTTCCTTTATATTATAATTTACGATGTCAGGATCTGAGAGCTTTAGCATTTCATCTATAATTTCGGGTATTCTTTCGAAAGCGTAGAGAATTTCTAAAGCTTGAGCTGCATTGTTAAAAAGAGGATTTCTCTTCCAGCGGGAATTGAAATATTTTTTATACATCATTCCAGCTTGACTTTTTAACCTTTCACCAAGGTTGTTGATTCTGGCTAAAGCACCAACAGAATAAGGTTTTCCTCTATAGCGGCTATGTTTTGCATACGAATGAGAGACCACAAATTCATTTGTAAGGCTTTTATAATCATCTTTATTTATTATTTCTCCTGTGGAAAGGATAATTTCATTTCCCTCAAAGCCATATTCATTCTGGTCCGGATTACAGCAGGCATAAACAGTATCTTCTTCAGGGCAATCAGGATAATCGAGCTCACAGAAAAGTTTCGCTGTTTTTAAAACAAAAGGCATGAACTGGATCGCCCTGGTTCTTATCCTGATTAAATCTTCTTTTGTTGGGAATTTACCGAATCCCCCGATAACTGGATTCTCTCCGTGGATATAACGAGCACTGGCTGTCTTCATGATGTGGTTTCCGAATTCCTTCATCTCAAGGGCAATCTTGACTTCAAGCTCGAATTTGGAAGCCATGGCAATGGCATTCGGAAATCCAACATAATCAGGTAGGGCCAGGTAATAGACGTGGAGAGAGTGGCTTTCTATCATTTCACCCAGATGCATGAGCTCTCTAAGGAGAGAAACCTTAGTGGGAACTTTTATGGATAGTGCATTTTCCATGGCACGGAGGGCTGCGTATTTGTGGGAAATGCTGCAAATTGCACAGATTCTGGGCGCAATATTGACAACTTCCTCAGGAGTTTTGCCTATGGTTAACCTCTCAACAAGGCGAGGGCCTTCGTATATTGAAAATTTGACATCTGTCACGACTTTGCCGTCAATGGTAGCGGAAATTCCTCCGCTTCCTTCTACCCTGGCCAGATGGTCAACAGATATTATTTTCATTTTTTCTCTCCTTTGAGTTTACCCAAAAACTCAGCTATTTTTGTGCCGCTGAAATTGGCCATTTTCCTCTTGATAAAATCATAATCAAATCCCTTCTCTCGCAAAAGTTGAAATTCAGAAGTGAGGTTAGCTTCCTCCACTAGGCCCCAACAGCCTACACAAGGAAGGTTATGGTTGGGACAGATTGAACCACATCCTGCACGAGTTACAGGTCCTAAGCAAAGAATGCCTTTATTGAGAAGGCAGTCGTTCTCGTTCCATTTGCATTCCATACAGACGGGAAACCGGTAGAGCTCGGGAGGATTCCCACTCAGGATTCGGTTGAAAATAGATAAAAATTGTTCTTTACCGATAGGACAGCCAGGCAGATAATAATCTACTTTTATGTAGGCATCGATAGGTTTGGAGTGAACAGGCTTGGTATGGGTCATCTTGATCTCTCCATAGACCTCTTTGAAGTTCTTTTCCCATTCTTTTTGATTAAGGAAGGCAGCCTGGATTCCCCCAAAACAGGCACAAGTACCGATAGCGACCACTGTTTTTGCTCTTTTTCTAATGTCCAAGAGTTCCTTTTTTTCTCTTTCTGTTGACACAGAGCCTTCCACAAAGGCAATATCCAGTTCTCCATCGATATTATCACTTTTTGCCATTAGAAAGGACTGAATATCTGCTGCTTTGAATATATCAATAAGCTCTTTTTCACAATCGAGGATAAGGAGTGCATCACCCGCGCAGCCCGTCATTTCGTAGATGCCTATTTTCAATCTATCTTTTTTTCCCTTTTCCATCTTTTTCTCCTTAAATAAGTTCCCTCATGTGGATAACATCCCAGTAAGTAAAGACAGGTCCATCCAGACAGGTATAAATGTAATCAATGGCACAGTGACCACATTTCCCAACCCCGCATTTCATCCTTCTCTCCAGTGTCATCAAAATTTGATCTTTTGGAATGTTTAATTTGACAAACTCTTTGATGACAAATTTATACATGACTGGTGGGCCGCAGACGAGTGCATAGGTGTTTAAAGGATCTATCTCCTTGAGCAGAGGAAAAAGGGTGGTGACAACGCCAATCTTTTCTGTCCATTTTCCCGTATCATCTGCATCTACAGCTAAATAGCACTCAAAGTCTTCCCTTTCCTTCAAAGAAAAAAATTCTTCACGGAAGATCATTTCAGCCGGTCTTTTAGCCCCATAAAGCAAGGAAAGCCTCCGGAATTGGTCACGATTATCAAGGCAATACAGCAAAACAGAGCGAAGGGGAGCTACACCAAGACCTCCTATTACGATGAGAATATTCTTGTCTCTCATCATTTCTACAGGGAATCCGTTCCCATAAGGTCCTCTAAATCCGATAAGACCATTTTCTTTCATTCGGAAAAGGGCATTAGTAACAGTTCCAGCTTTCCGAATGCAAAATTCCAGAATTCCAGGCCGAGAAGGTGTTGAAGAAATAGAAAATGGAGCTTCTCCTGCACCCAGGACAGAAATCATAGCAAACTGGCCTGGACGATATTTAAAGGATAGAGCTTTTTCCATGTCCATAATTCGGACCTGAAAAAATTTGACATCTTGCGTAAGGTAATAACTACGGACAATCCTTGCAGGCTGGGAAAGAAAAGGGTTAGTTTGGGTTATATTTTTATTTTCTTCATTCATTTTGTCACCTCTTCGTTAAATCTTGCCCAAAAAGCATCCACTTCTTCCCCAAGAAGAGCTTTTCCTACTGTCCGAACATTAATATCTACTGGGCAAGTTACAATGCAACGGCCGCATCCCACACAGCTTGGTTTTCCGTATTTTGAAATATAAGCTTGCAACTTATGCGTGTACCAGAGCTTCAGCCTGTCTGACCTTTTTTCCCTAAAATTTTCCCCGCCAGCGACCTCTGAATATTCTTTGAGCATACAGGAATCCCAGTGGCGGACCACTTTTCCGTCTTTTCCGCCCAAGAACTGTTCATACAAAATATTGTAACAACTGCAGGTCGGGCAGACACTGGAGCAGGAACCACAGGCTAAGCAGGCATCACCCAATTTCTTCCAGAGTGGATCCTCATATTTTAGTTCCATTAGTTTAGGTAAAGCAGTGAAATTTATATTCCACTTGTAAGCTTTATCTCTCTCGGCCTGCCAGTTTATGTAGGTTCGGATATCTTTGTCCGTTACCTTTTCATCAAAGAACTCTGGCTTGAGGCGAATAAGATCATCCCCTTTACTCGAGCCAACCCAGATGAGAAAAAAATCTTTGATATCGTTAAAGAAAAGATCGAAGCCTTCTTCGACGATATGGGTGTTAGTAGATTTGGCAAAGCAATATTCATCAGGCCAGCAGGAAAGACCCAGAATTATAGTATTTTTTCTGGCCTCTAAGTAATAAGGATCAGGGTAAGTTTGCTTGAAGAAATTATCTAGGATGAGCAAACCATGGATATCACAGGGATGGATACCAAAAAGGATTCTTTTTTTGATGTGGGAGAAGTCTTCTTTATAACCTTCTTCAGAGATATTGAACATATTAAAAGAAGGAGGAAGAAAAATTTTCCGAGGTGGAAGTATGGTCCTTGTGGTGTTCAATTCAATCTTCGAAAAATCATGGATAACTCTAAAAACGTGCTTGTCTCCTTTCTTTACTGGTGCCCAGAGCTCGCCCTCCTCAGAAATTATTTCTAAGAAGGGGAACAAATTATCCTTTTTTAATTTGATTATCCTCATTTTTTGTTTCCTTTAGTATTCATTAAATTGCCTTACTTCTTCTTTTAAAAGAAGGAAAAAGAGCCAAAGACAGGAAAAGAAATATAAAAGCTTTCATCCTCTAAAAGTAATAAGCAAATTTCATGCCTGATTTAGCTGAAGAGGTAATATTATTATACTTATTTAATTTATTTAATCAAAAAGAAATAGAATATTCTGAAGTTTATGAATCTTGTGTAATGTTTCTTATGGAGGATAATAATGGGGCATTTTTCCCCAACAACTGTGGGGTTTTTCTACTGCTTCTGGCAAATGTCAAACTCAAACCTTTTCATTTGGATATAATTACAAAAAAAATAATCTAGCATATATTTTGCTCTTTATTGATGAAGAAGATGGAGCGGGCAAGATGATGCTTCAATCTACCCACATAAAATAGCAAGGAGGCTTTTTTATTTTTATTTTAGTGGATCTCGTTATCAAGGAAGTAAAACATTAACAAGAAGAAAAGCAATTTAACTCAAACAAGCTACAATTAAGAGCTTATAAGCCCTTTTGGAAATTGGTTTATGCTAGAGAATTTATTTTTGCAAAATGACTTTTTTTCTCTAATGACATATCATGAGTAGGATTCTGCCTCAAGGAGATGTAAAAATTGGCATAGATGATTTTCCGATTAAACTTCTGGGAAAAATAGATAAAACCAAGCTTCATAACCCTGGAGAACGATTAAACAAAAAAGGAAAGATGTGCGTGATTCAACAAGGATAAGCAATACAAAAGACAAAGAGTTGGTAAATTGTGCATTGCTTAGAGTTTGAGATTAAAATGTTATCTTTTTTTAAGGTTGTATTTTTTGATTTTTGCCCACAGGGTTTTGCGGTCTATCCCTAAAATTTCTGCTGTTTTAGTCTTATTTCCTAAATGAGATTGAAGGACTGATCTAATATATTCCTTCTCTATTTCATCTAAGGTCTTTGACTGATCACTAAGAGGATTTATATATGAATAATTGGCACTTATTCCATGATAGACTAAAGCATCAATATCAATCTGGTCTCCCCTGGAGAGGACAACGGCCCTCTCTATAGTATTCTCCAGTTCTCTAATGTTGCCAGGCCAATCATAATCCATAAGAGCCTTTTTAACTTGAGGAGATATAAACTTAATGTTTTTCTTGGCTATCTTGTTATATTTCTTCAAAAAATGATCGACAAGAATAGGTATGTCTTCTTTTCTTTCTCTTAAAGGAGGAAGATGAATGGGGACTACACTCAAGCGGTAAAAAAGGTCTTCTCTAAATCTTTCCTTTTTTACTGCCTCGGCCAAGTTTTTATTAGTAGCAGCAATAATACGGACATCTACCTTGATTGGCTTAGAACTTCCAACTCTGGTTACTTCCTTTTCTTGAATAACTCTCAACAACTTAGCCTGGATATTAAGACTGGTATTGCTAACTTCATCCAGAAAAACTGTGCCACCATTGGCCACTTCAAAGCGGCCATGCTTGGTTTCATAAGCTCCTGTAAAAGATCCTTTGACATGGCCAAATAATTCACTCTCAAAAAGACTTTCTACCAAAGCTCCGCAATCAACAACAACAAAAAGACCTTTACTCCTGCGGCTGAATTTATGTATTTCCCGGGCTAACATCTCTTTACCAGTGCCGCTCTCTCCAGTTATTAAAACAGTACTTTCTGTAGGACTTACTTTCTTCACAATTTCCATAACCTTCTCCATAGCTTTACTCCTGCCAACAACTATATCAAATCCGCTTTTTGCTTTCAGCTCCTCTTTAAGATATAAGTTTTCCAAGATTATTTTTCGGTTTTCCAGAGCTTTTCTAGTAATGACTCGAAGCTCTTTCGGACTAAAGGGTTTGGCCATATAATCGAATGCCCCTATTTTCATGGCTTCTACTGCTGATTCTATAGAGGCATATCCAGTGATTATAATAACCTGTGTTTCAGGATTTTCCTCTTTTATTTTTTCCAATATTTCCATCCCATCCGGACCAGGTAGTTTTAAATCAAGAAAAACAAGATGAAAAGATTCTTTATTAAAAATCCGCAATCCTTCTAATCCATCTCTAGCTTTTCTGACAGTGTAACCTTCTTTTCTCAACACTTGGCTACAGGAATCTAAAATAGCCTCATCATCATCGATAATTAAAATATGTGATTTCTCATTCATTTTTAACTTTTCTGTTTATAGGGACTTTGATAGTGAAGGTAGTTCCTTTGCCCAGTTCACTCTCAACTTCGATTTCTCCCTCATGCTTCTGAATAATACTGTAACAAACGGCTAGCCCTAATCCTGTTCCAGTTCCTACCTGCTTAGTAGTAAAAAAAGGCTCGAAAAGCCGGGGTTTATCTTCTTCCTTTATACCATGACCTGTATCTGTAATAGAAATATTTACATATTTATTATTTTCATCTAAATATGTCCTGATCGAGAGCACCCCATTTCCCTCCATGGCGTCCACCGCATTGAGGATGATATTAATGAAGACCTGTTGAAGCTGGGCTCTATCAGCAATTATATGAGGGAGAGAGGGAGAATATTTTTTCTCAATTTTTATATTTTGAAAAATGGCTTGAGATACTAAGAAATTAATTGTGCTTTCTAAAACACTATTAACATCAATCTCAGTTGTTTCAGGTTCTTTTGGTCGTGCAAACTGAAGCAGACCTTTAACTATATCTTTACAACGAGTGGTTTCCTTAACGATTTTCTCTAAATTTTTATAACGCGGATCGCTTTTATCTGTATCCTCCAAAAGAAGGTGGCCATAAATGAGTATTCCTCCTAAAGGATTATTGATTTCATGGGCAACTCCAGCAGCTAATTTTCCCAAAGAGGCCAACTTTTCATGCTGGATTAAATGGGCCTGCATTTCTCTTATTTCCTTAGTTCGTTCCTCTACTTTTTTCTCTAGTGTTTTTCCCCACTCGACAAGTTTCTCATTAGCTTTCCTCAGCTCTTCTATCATCTTATTAAAAGAATCAGCTAATAAACCAACCTCGTCTTTTGATTTTACCTCAAGTTTGTGAGATAAATCGCCTTTGGCAATTTCCTCTGTAGCCACAACCATCTGTCTTAATGGATTGATGATTCTAGTGGTGGAAAAATAAAGAATTACCAATAATAAGATCACAAAGAGACCGGCAATAAGAGTAAAAGTTGCCATAACTCTTTTGGTGATATCAATATAGGGTCTTTCCAGCATTCCAACATAAAGGATGCCAATGATCTTACTGTTTATGTCTTTTATGGGTTCGTAAGCAGTTATATACCAATCATTAACAACAAAAGCTCTGTGAATCCATGATTTACCTTCCAAAAGAACAGCATCATTTACCTCTTTAGAAACTCGAGTGCCAATAGCTCTTTCTCCTTTTTCATTTTTTACATTGGTTGAAATACGCAAATCATTCTGAAAAATAGTAACCGTCCCAATTTCCCGCCCCTTATATTTTTCCCCCTTATAAACTATCTCTTTGACACGATCAACAATTTCATAATTCCTGTTGAGTAATACCCCACCATACAAAACCCCCAACACTTTATCTTCTTGGTCTAAATCTAAAATTGAAGAAGCAGCTTTCAGCATCAAGCCGTTTTCTTCATGATCTTCAGGCCGAAGAGCTGCCTTAGGTGTCTCCACAAATCTTATATAAGCTTTTCTAGCCAGATCTTTGCCCTCTTTAAGAAGCTCCTGGCGGGAAACAATTTGAGGATAAGCATAGTTACCTCCGTTGAGAGCTCTTCTTATTATCTCATCCTGGGATTGATCATCTCCCACTATATCAGGATTCCTGGTTCTAATAATCACCTGCCCTCGGTGATCAGTTAAAGTAAGCATGTCTAATCCATATCGGTTCCTTACTCGTGTTAGATATCTTTGAAGAATATCTCTTCGATTATCTCTCAGGGCTTCCCTGATGCTTTCTCTCTCTCCAGTACAAACTACAATCTTTTTTATATCATTAAGTTTTTCATTGAAAACCATCCAGGCTGCCGACAGGTCATGCTTTACTTTCAATTGAGCCTGAGAAATAATGGTATTTTTGACCAACCGCGAACCAAAGACTAAAGACAAAAGGCCACCCATAATAATCACAACAAGAAAACTAATGATCAGCTTTATTCTTAGAGATAATGGCCTAAAAGTCATGATAAATTCACTAGAAAATTTATTTCTATGATTAAATATACTAAAAATAATGCATTCAATAAAGAGCTAGTTTACAATTTTGTTCGCAATTTTTGAGGAGTACAAATCTAAGCGATAACTTCGACTTGCCTCACTGATTGCGACTCTCCTAATGCTTTAATTAGACTAATAATATTTTTTCTATAGCCATTGGAAGATGCTTACCACAATTCTAGAGTTTTAGCCTTAGCTTTGGTAAAATATTAACGTGGAAAAAAGGATAAAAAAATTAACCATTGAGGAAGCCGAAAAAGAAGATATCACTTACTGGAAGTCAAAAACCTCTGAAGAAAAACTTGATGCACTTCAGCATTTGAGAGAAATTTACTATGGTTTAAACAATGAAAGTCGAAAAGGATTTCAGAGAATTTATCGCATTATTAAACAGGCATGATGTCCACTACTTAATTATCGGGGGATTTGCCTATAGTTTTTATGCAGAACCCCGTTATACCAAAGATATCGATATTTTAATAGAACAGTCCAAGAAGAACGCTAAAAAAATCTTAGATGCCCTCAAAGATTTTGGTTTTACTGATATCGGCTTGACTGAAAAAGACTTCCTAGAGAGTGGACAGGTTATTCAACTGGGAGTTGCTCCTGTTAGAATAGATATTCTGACTTCGATTAAAGGAATGGATTTCCAAAAATTCTGGAAGAATCGGGTCGTCGGGCGCTACGGCGACATCGATGTCTTCTTTATTTCTAAACAAGACTTGATAAAATGTAAACGAGCTTCAGGAAGAAAACAAGACCTGGCTGATATTGAAAAATTAGAAAATATGTGACGATAACAAGATAGAGTTTCCACCCCTCTGAAGCTAGATCAAAACAAATATTTTAGTCAATCCTCACAAGATCACCTTCTTATTCTCTATCTCAAGTTCCTTTTTTTTGCTGAAAGACCTTTCTTCCCTCCTTTTTGCCCAGTGCAGACTTCTGTTGGATGCTAAAATATAGGATCAGCTTATCTTATAATTCTCTTTTTGACTGGGAAGAAAAGCCAGAGTGATTTCGACCTATTTGGGGCCTCAGGGTGTTTCTTTGAAGCGGCCGAGGGCCAAAAGCTTGGCTTGACATTTCTTGGTGGGGTGATTTATTCTTCTTCTGATTAATTGAAAAGCTAAATAGGTACAAAAATTCTCACCCCAAAGTGCAGCTTAAAAATCAATTTCAAACATATTGAATTCCGGCCTTCTTATCGCCTTCTTAACCCTTCCAACCAATATTGTGGTTTTTGTGGCTGAGCACTTGGCAGCGGCTGGCGCCCTATGATTAAAACATAAATCATGAGAGGAGAGCATGGATAAACGGACACCTTTTCCGGGCGTTATTTGGGTAGCAAACTCGATCGAAGTCCTGGAGCGTTTCGCCTACTACGGTATTTACATTCCCTTCGGAATTTACATGCAGCAGCTCGGCTTTTCCGCCGGAGAGCTGGGCGTTGTCCAGAGTATTTTTCTGTTTTTTTCCTACGGAGTCCCTGTCATCTCAGGCACTTTTGCTGACCGCTTCGGCTTCAAAAAAGTCTTAATAATTTCTTACCTGGCCTACCTGCCCTCAATTCTGCTTCTGATCTTTACCCGATCTTTTTCAGGAATCGCCTTGACCATGCTCAGCATCGGCCTGGCCGCAGGAATTTTCAAACCATTGATTGCAGGTACTGTTCGAGCTGTGACTGACAAAACGAACAAGACTCTGGGCTTTGGTATCTTCTACCAGATGGTAAATATAGGAGCCTCTTTCGGACCGATTGTTATGGGTAAACTCAGAGTCATATCTTGGAATACGGCCTTTGTAGCTGGGGCTGTTGCTATTGGCTTGATGCTCCTCATCACTCTCCTTTTTTACAAAGAGCCTGAACGTAAGATTGAAGGTCTCACCCTGGGAAAGAAATTCAAAGATATCCTTATTGCCTTTTCTGATTGGAAATTTGCAGTTTTCATCATTCTTCTAGGTTTGTTTTTCTGGCTTCCATTTTGGGCCTTTTTCAACTTGTGCGCCTTATATATAGACAGCAGTATTAATACAGCCCAGCTTTACCTCAACATCAAGGCCATTTTCGGAGCTGGTTTAGCCAACTTTTTATCTCATGATGTGGATGGGGTGAGGAAAGTTTTAGGTGAGACGATTTCCCATACTGGCTACATTATTATGATCTTCCAGTTTCTGGTCTCCAGGGTAGTAGAGCGGTTTAAAGCTATTCCTGCTTTTCTTTCTGGTTTGTTCCTGGCTGCTGTGGGCTTGGTTATTCTGGGATATGCCCGCATCTCGGCTCCGGCCTTCATCTTTCTCGGCATTTTCTTCTTCGCTGTAGGAGAGATGGTCTCCTCTCCCCGGATACAAGAATACATCACCTGGATTGCTCCCAAGGAAAAAGCCGGTCTTTACATGGGATTAAACTTTCTAGCCCTGCTCATTGGTTCTGCCCTGAGCGGGGTGACCTACACTTCCCTTTTCGGCATTTTCCGCAAGGGAGGACATCCCGAGTTTATCTGGTTCACGCTGGCCGCTCATCTTATCCTGGGAATAGGCTTCATCCTTGTTTTTATAAAGATAGCAGGCGAATTCAAAGAGAGGGAGGAGTAAAAAAAGAAAAGAGGAGGTTATGATGCTTATAAGGGAAAAAGTTAACCAGGCTATCCAAATTTTGAAGGAGTATGAAATAGACTGCTGGATTACTTTTGTCCGCGAGAGCAGCATCATGCACGACCCGATGCTGGATTTCCTCATTCAGTCGGATGTCACCTGGCATTCGGCTTTTATTCTTACCAACACTGGCCAAACCTACGCTATTGTGGGACAGATGGATGCCCAGACCATTGAAGACCTGGGAGTTTACGACCATGTACTCAGTTACGTTAAAGGCATAAAAGAGCAGCTCTGCCAGACAATCAAAAAGCTTAATCCCTCTAAGATCGCGGTCAACTACTCCCGAGACAGTGAAATTAGCGACGGCCTGACTCATGGTATGTATATGACGCTCTCTGAATTTCTTTCAGAAATTGGATATGCAGACAGGATCATCTCGGCTGAGAAAGTAACCTCAAGCCTTAGGGCCAGAAAGACATCCACAGAATTGGCCCGCATCAAAAAGGCCATCCACCAAACAATGGCCATTATTGAGAAAGCCGCTTCTTTTATTGCGCCTGGCCGCAGTGAAAAGGAGATCGCTGCCTTCATGATCGCCGAGGTGGAGAAGCGAGGCCTGGATTTTGCCTGGGAAAAGTCCCACTGCCCGGCTGTTTTCACAGGGCCTGAAACCGCCGAGGCTCATTATAGGCCCACCGAACGAAAGGTGGAGAGGGGTCACATCCTCAACATGGATTTCGGCGTCAAGGTCAAGGGCTACTGCTCTGATATCCAGCGCACCTTCTACGTCCTCAGAGAAGAGGAGAATGAGCCGCCTGAGGAAGTCCAGAAGGGATTTGAGACTATTGTCACGGCTATCGAAAAGGCCCGCCAGTCCATTCGACCTGGAGTCCAGGGTCTGGCTGTCGATAAGGCTGCCAGAGATTACATCACCTCCCAGGGGTATAAGGAGTTCCCCCACGCTCTGGGCCATCAGGTAGGGCGCTTTGCCCACGATGGCACAGCCCTCCTCGGTCCGGCCTGGGAAAAATATGCTCAGAAGCCGTTTCTGCCTCTTGAGACGGGCATGGTCTTCACAATTGAACCCAGGTTAAAAGTTCCAAAACATGGCATCGTAACTATCGAAGAGATGGTAGTTGTAGAGGAAGACGGTGCCGAATTTCTGGCTCCGCCTCAGACAAAACTTCTCCTGATTAAGTAACGTTTTTAAAAGATAACTAAAGGCAGGAGCAAAAAATAACATTTAGATTTCTTTTCCACCTGCCTCTCATTCTGCCGGCCGCACGCCTTTTGAAAGAGATACGCCCTTTACTATAGGGGTAAAGCATAAAACCGAAAAGCCGCAGGATCCCCAAGAATTGAATACCCAGATATCAGATGACCTCAGCCGGGTCATCATCAGATGCCTGGAAAAGGATAAGGAGAAAAGGTTTCAGAGTGCAGGTGAATTACGCTCTGAACTGATAGCCTCAGACCAGGGAATTCCAGCCACAGAAAAGCCTATTCCTAAACAGAAACCCCTCACTTCGCGGGAGTTCACAGTCAAGTTCAGCCTGCCTGGACGACAGGCTGGCTGACCGCATTATCCTACGCCGAATTAAGACTGAGTCATCCAGAGCGGGTGCTACCAACAGGAAAACGGCAATAAAAAGCAACGGATACTACGGCTGCGAGCTGGGTTCAGGAACCTATACATTCAGCTCTGTATACAAATAAGGCTGATAAATTCGATCTGATAATACCTCTCTCATTGTGACAATGCGTGAAAAGTAGAGAAAGAAGGTAAAAAAATAAATATTAATGTTTTTTTTCTTGACAAATCCTCTATATTTTTACAATATTTAATAAATATGACTAATTTAGTAACTTTTTACAATTTTAGTAAATTTTCTCAATTGATTAGAAAAAGCAAAAAAGCTACTCAGCTAGTGGATGAAGCTGAGAAATTATTCCTCCGCTTTGGCCTGGAGAAAGTCTCGGTTGAAGAAATCTGCCACGTAGCCAAAGTAAGTAAAATGACTTTCTATCGCTATTTCCAGAACAAAATTCATCTCTTTCTTTTTATCATTAACCGCATTATGGCTCGAGCAGAAAAGAGATATTATAAGATTATGGCTCAGCAAGTCAGTTACCAAGAAAAAGTTCGGCAAATTGTCCAGATGAAAATTGAGATAAGCCAAGACTTTAGTTACCAGATGCTTAAGGAATACTTAAATAGTCCCTATCCGGAAATAAAAGCTTTCATCCATCAAAAAACCGAGGAATATTTCAACCTCTTTCTTAAAGACTTCCAAGAGGCTCAGCAAAGAGGTGAGATCAGGAAAAACATAAAACCTGAATTTATTCTTTACATTTTGAATCGGCTCGTTGACTTTGTGGGGGACGAGAATCTTCTTCAATATTATTCTTACCCCCAAGAACTAATTGAAGAGTTAATCAACTTCTTCTTTTTCGGTATTCTCTCCACTAAAACTGGGCTCTCCTTAAGAAACCATCTTCAAACTAATAATTCTGAAGGAACTACCAATCAGAACTCATCTCCACCCGAAAATAATTCATCTTCGGGAAGCATTTCAAAAAATAAATCAAATTTCAAAATTAAAAAATGATGAGAGTTAAATTCCTTAAGCGGCCGGGTATTTCTCAGTTTTTTCTGGCTGTTTTATGCCCTATATACATAAGTTTATTGTTTGAGCTCACACCGTTACTCCATGCCCATCCTCAAACACCCAATTCTGACTTCCACCCTAACTTCAGCGGTTTATTTCTAGGCTGGTTTTCCTTAAACCAAAGCTCCGCCGAAAATTTTCAGTCTGGAATTCGCTCTCTACCTGAAATTCTTGTACACAAATCCTTCTCTTCTAATTGGCAACTAGACCTCGATTTATCCTTAGACGCACAGGGATCATTTAGGACCTCCACGAGGAAAGAATCTTCTTCCTCTGCCCGAGCCCGCCTTTACCGTGCCTGGCTTCGTTTATCTCAGCACCGTTTTGAAGCTCGGCTGGGTCTACAAAAAATTAACTTTGGCTCAGCTGTCCTTTTTCGGCCTTTGATGTGGTTTGACCAACTTGATCCCCGCGACCCTCTCCAGCTTACACGCGGAGTTTACGGCCTACTTCTACGTCATTACTTCCCCAACAACACTAGCACCTGGTTCTGGGTTCTTTATGGCAATGATGACCCTAAAGGATGGGAAATCTTGCCCACCACCGCCAAGAGCTTTGAATACGGGGGCCGCCTTCAATTCCCTCTCCCTAAAGGAGAAGGAGGCATAAGCTACCACCACCGTCGAGCAAAGCCTCTCCCCTCAATTCTTCTTCCTGGCTCACCTCCCTTACTCTCTATTCCCGAGAATCGTTTTGGATTTGATGGCCGCTGGGATGTCGGGGTTGGCTTGTGGTTTGAGGCTAGCCTCAGTCATCAATCCAACGATTGGCTTCTTTATCGCTGGAAAAAATCACTTTCCCTTGGGGGTGATTATACTTTTGACCTTGGGCATGGACTCTACGTAGTGGGGGAATACTTCGAGTTTCAAGCTGGTCAAGAATTTTCCTCGCGAGAGGAGGGCCAGCGCATTCTTGGAATGATGATGAATTATCCACTCACTCTTAATGATTCATTAAAGGAAATTTTTTTCTATGACCTGAAAAAAAATGAAGCTTACAATTTTTTATATTGGCAAAAATCACTCCAAGATTGGAGTTTTTTCCTGATGCTTTTTTGGAATCCTTCTAATTTCAGAGTCTTTAGAAAAGAGTTCAATTCTTTATCTCTGGCTGGAAAGGGTTTCCAGGTGATGGGTGTTTATTACTTTTAGTTTTTTAGTCATAGATGTTTTTAGTCAAAGATGAAAATATTGAAACTACTTCAAAAGATGATAAACAAAAAGTTGTTAACATCTTTAGATTTTTTTAGGAGCGGCATCAAGCTTATATCAATTTCTCTTAATTGGCTGATGGAAGGAGGTTAATCTATGGAAAACAATCAGTTAGTCTTAACTCAAAAATTGACTAAAGTATACCCAATGGGCCAACATCAGTTGTATGCTTTGAAGGAAGTCGACCTACGCTTTGGACCAGGTGAATTTGCGGGTCTGGTTGGACCCTCTGGTTCGGGTAAAACTACTTTCCTCAACATTGTCGGTTCTTTAGATGTCCCCTCTAAGGGAAAGATTGAAGTTCTTGGTCGAAGAATTGAATCCCTGACTCATAAAGAAGCGGCTGAGCTTAGGAAGAAACATATCGGCTTTATTTTTCAAACTTTTAATCTTCTGCCCGTGTATACCGTTTTTGAAAATGTTGAGTTTCCTCTTATTCTCCTTGGAGTTCCGGCAACAGAACGCCGCCAAAGAGTCATGGAAGCTCTGGAATGGGTAAGATTGGCTGACCGGGCCAACTCCCGGCCGGCCCAACTTTCAGGAGGAGAATGCCAGAGAGTCGCTATCGCTCGGGCTATCGTCAAAAAACCTGTCTTGATTTTGGCTGATGAACCAACGGCTAACCTTGACGCTGAAAATTCCCATAATATCCTTCAAATCATGGCTCGCTTAAATCAAGAGTTAGGAATTACCTTTATCTTCGCTACCCATGATGAGAAAGTGATTGGCTATTTAAAGCGAAAAATAACCCTGGTGGATGGGCGAGTTACCAAAGACGAAGCTTACTCCTCCCAACCAGGTATGGAGGGCCACCATGAAGCTTTTTAAATTAGCTTTAAGAAACCTCTTGGGAGCGAGACTTAGAACTTGGTTAAATGTAATTGTTTTATCTTTCGCCTTTGTGGCCATCATTGGCCTGCAAGGAGTCTACGAAGGTATGAATTGCCAGGCCATGCAAGCTGAAATTGAAGCCGAATATGGAGGTGGCCAATTTTGGCACTCAGAATATAATCCGTATGACCCCTTAACGCTCCAAGAAGCTCATGGCTCCCCTCCTCCAGAGATCCAAGAAATGATCCACAAGGGCGAAGCGACCCCGATTTTGGTCCTCCAAGGAACAGCTTATCCTCAAGGTCGTTTCTACCCTGTATTACTTAAAGGCATCGATCCGGGTCAAAAGATATTGAATATTCCTTCTTTTGTTTTAAACGACCAAGAAGAAGAATTTCCCGCTCTTATTGGGAGTCGAATGGCTGAATCGCTAAAAATAAAGGTCGGAGATAAAGTTACTATCCGCTGGCGGGATGTTAATGGAACATTCGATGCCCAGGAAGCCACCATTGTCTACGTTATGAGAACAACCGTTCAAGCCATTGACCAAGGCCAAATCTGGTTGCCTTTAGAAAAGCTACAACAATTAACAGGAATGGAAAAGGCAGCAACAATAGTAGTCCTTGATAAAGATATTAAAAATATTCCAGAAAATGTAGGCTGGGTGCTCAAAGACCAAAAAACTCTCCTTCGTGACATTCAGGAGTTGGTCAAAGCCAAAACCGTTGGTTCTTCTATCCTCTACATAATTCTCATGCTCTTAGCGATGTTAGCTATTTTCGATACCCAAGTGTTATCTATTTGGCGGCGAAGAAAAGAAATCGGAACTTTGATGGCCTTGGGTATGACCAGGTGGTCGGTGGTCAAATTGTTTACGCTGGAAGGTGCTCTTCATGGAATTCTAGCTACTCTAGTCGGAGCTATTTATGGTCTTCCTCTTTTAACCTTATTTGCTCGAAAAGGTTGGGGGATGCCGGAAGCAGTCGATAGTTATGGGTTTGCTATTGGAGAGAGAATTTATCCCATTTATAGCGGAGGCCTCATTATCGGCACTACCCTTCTTGTGTTAATAATCACCACCATAGTGAGCTTTTTACCCACCCGGCGTATCGCCAAAATGAAACCAACTGAAGCCTTACGGGGGAAAATCCAATGATTAAATTTCTATTAAAAGGTATTCTCCGAGATCGTTCTCGAAGTTTACTACCCTTTTTGACAATTTGCTTTGGGGTAATGCTCACGGTTGTCCTTTATTCCTGGATGAAGGGAGCTGAAGCGAATATTGCTGAATCAAGCGCTCGTTTTGATTATGGCCATTTAAAAATTATGACCCGGGCTTATGCTGAAGAGGCTGAACTTATTCCCAACGACTTAGCCTTGGTCGGATTAAGAGAACTGGTCCTCGAGCTCGAAAAAGACTTCCCTCAGATAGAATGGACTCCGCGCATTAAGTTTGGAGGCCTCCTCGACCTTCCTGATGAAAAAGGAGAAACTTTAATTCAAGCTCCTATCTCTGGCCTGGCAGTTGACTTGCTCTCCAAAGAGAGCCCAGAAAAAGACATTCTTAATCTCGAAAATGCTTTGGTAAGAGGCCGACTCCCCCAAGAAAAGGGAGAAGCTCTGCTCAGCGAAGAGCTGGCGCAACGCTTGGGAATTCAACCAGGTAACATAGCCACGATAATCAGTCAAACTATGTCAGGCAGTTTAGCTCTGGCTAATTTGCGCTTTGTGGGAACAATTCACTTTGGTATTCAAGCTTTAGATGCTCAAGCTATCTTAATTGATTTAGCCGACGCTCAAAGAATTTTAGACATGGAAGACGCCTGTGGCGGAATACTTGGATTTTTTAAGGATGGGATTTTTCGTCCAAAAGTGGCCGCCTCGATAGTCAACCAATTCAACTCTTATTTCAGCCAGGACGCTGATCGCTTTGCCCCGATAATGAAAAACCTCCTCGACCAGGGAGGATTAGCTGATTTGTTGGGCATGGTCCAAAGCGTTTCTTCGGCCATCATTTTCGTTTTTGTTCTGGCCATGTCAATTGTGCTCTGGAACGCAGGATTAATGGGCAACATCAGGCGCTATGGTGAAATCGGTGTTCGCTTAGCTATGGGAGAAAATAAAGGTCATCTCTATCGCAACTTAATCTCTGAATCGTTTATTATTGGATGCCTCGGTTCTGCAGTGGGCACGCTTATCGGCTTAGGTCTAGCTTATTATCTCCAGGTTAAAGGAATAAATGTGGCTTCCCTAATGGAGAATTCATCGATTTTTATCTCCGAAGTGATGAAGGCCAGAATAACCTGGTTTGGAGCTGTGGTCGGATTTATCCCTGGTTTTGGGGCTACTCTGATTGGTTCCAGTCTTTCCGGCTTAAGTGTTTACCGGCGCCAAACCTCAGGATTGATGAAAGAATTAGAGGCGTAATAAAAGTGAGCTGGAGGATAAAAATTTAAATATTTTAAATGAGGAAATCAATGATAAATATGAGTACGAAATTAATTGCAAAACCGAAAGTAAATAATAAGAGGTCGCCAATAAATAAAATCTCCTTAATTAAAACTGGCCTCATTTTGTGTTTAACTCTTCTTTATCTAACACCAGGCCCCTTTTTTCCTGGATTCCACTCCTTTGCCCTTCCTCTTGAAAAACAGCTTTCAGGAGAAACTATTCTTCAGCAAGTTGACGCCAATTTAACCTCCGAAAACAAAATAGTTTCGGCCACGATGACTGTTCATGGCCGGAGGACATCGCGAACCTTCCGCATGAAAAACTGGATTAAGGGCACCGAGAAAACCTTCACCGAATACCTTGATCCTCCTCGGGAACGGGGGACCAAGATGCTCAAGATAGAGGATAAACTCTGGCTTTATTCTCCGGATACAGACCGCATCATTATGATCTCCGGCCATATGCTCCGCCAGTCAGTTATGGGTTCTGATCTATCTTACGAAGACCTCATGGAAGATCCAGTTCTTCATAATCTTTATACCGCCGAAGTTATTGACGAAACAATTTATGAAAATCGGCCCTGCTGGATCCTAAAACTAATCGCCAAAAAACAAGATATCGCTTATCAAGAAAAGAAGCTTTGGGTAGACAAAGAAAAATACATTCCCCTCTATGAAGAATGGTATGCCAAGGGAGGAAAATTACTCAAGACAATCAGCCGCCAAAGAGTGGAAAAGATAAACAATCGTTGGGTACCAATGGAAGGAATCTTTAAGGATGTTCTCAAACAAGGCCAAGGAACAGAGTTCAAAATCGAAGAAATAACCTTCAATGCTTCCATCCCTGATTATATCTTCTCCAAAGCTAATTTAAGAAGATAAATAGCAAATCCAAGACAACTATTTTTAAAACGGAAAAAATGTGGGTGAACTATCCCTAATTTTTTCTCCAGTTTCTCCCAATATTCTGTTGCAGCTGGAAAAGCAAAGCGGTGACTAGTTTTATAAGAATAAAAACTGGATAAGATAGATTCCAGATTTGCCACAATACTATAACAATTATGGAAACTATCTCAAAGGTGGACGCGATCAGAATATTTCCTCAAAAAAAGTTACTTTTTTTGATTAGGTTCTGGCCTTCGGATACTTCTTCGGACCAAGAGCCTTAATCAGTTTTTCAAAACCATTTTTAACCTCTCCCACAAGATTGACCACAACCTTTTTGTCCTGAGGCAAGAACTCTTCAATCATCTCTCGAGTCAAAGAAAAAAGCAGGATTTCATCTATAAGTTTGGGAAAAGGTTGTTGTTCATCTTTCTCGGCACTATCAAAGTAAAGGAAGATGGGAAAGTCTCTCTTTCCATGCTAGACACATCGGTGAGGTCTCATCCCATTGACGATCAAAAACTTGAAAGCCCGGTACCTATAAGAAGACCACTGCCCATATTGTTCGGCCAACTCTTTTATGCATCTGTGCAAAGTGCTCTTGCCATAGGCATATCCCTTAATTCTGCGCATCTCTTTTTCTCCCAATCAGTAGGAAAGATGAATCACTTGACCCACTGCTGCTTTAAGAGCTTCTCTCTGATACTGCTTATGCTCCAGTTTCTGATTTGGTTATCACTAATCCATAAGGCATACTTCAAGCCACTTCAAAGCTAAAATCTGTGATAAGAATAGGGAAAAAGAGGTTTTGTTCAGAATGAAAAGAAAAGCTACTGAGCTATCTCTACTTCGGTCTGAATTCTCCGTTCAGATTTTCCAGCTCATTATCAAAGAAAGCAGGTCTATCCAAGAAAAAATTACCCTGCTTTTAGATTTCTTTAAGCATGTTGTCAGAGAAAGAAATTATGAAGAAGCTTTAAGGTTTTTCTAGCATCTGTGTCAAAACCCTAATCGCTACTATTTTTTCTTCTCTCCACGAGAGGTAGCTAAAAATTAAAATTTTCCTTAACTATCTGCCAAGGCAGCCTTGAGGATGGACAAATAATCCTGATTTGTAACTGGACGAGGATTAGAAGGATTGGAATTATTTTGGCAGGAATATTCTGCAATTTTAAGAAACTGGCTTTCATCTATACCTAGACGTTTAAAAAAAGGAATGTTTAAAGATCGAGATAATGATCTGATTTCTTCAATCAGTTTCGTGGCTGCTTTTTGGGCATTTTCTTCACGCAGGCCAAAGGCTTCTGCTATTTGGGCATACTTATCAAGGCAAGCGGGCAGGTTAAATTCCATTACATATGGCAGGAAAATAGCATTAGCCACACCATGAGGCACATCGAATAAAGCTCCAATTGATTCAGCCAGACAGTGAACAGCTCCTACATCGCTATTGCCAAAGGCCATTCCGGCCATAAGGCTACCCATCATCAAGTTCTCTCGGGAAACCTTGGCTCTTTTTATATCCTTATAACAGGTAGTCAAAGAGCTGGAAATTAATTTAACTGCCTTGAGGGCCAAGTTATCGGTAATAATACTGGCTGCTTTGGAAGTATATGCCTCGATGGCATGAGTTAAGGCATCCAAGCCAGTAGAAGCGATTACAGGTTTAGGCAGGCTGGTAAGTAAATCAGGATCAACCAGAGCCACGGCTGGAAACATCTTCTTGCCTTTGATGCTCATCTTGAATTTCCTCTGGACATCAGTAATAACAGCCACCCAGGTTACTTCACTTCCTGTGCCACAGGTAGTTGGAACAGCCACAACTGGCAGCGGATCATGGATGTATTTCTCTTTTCCTTCATAATCTTCTATGACTCCTTGATTGGTAGCTAGAAGAGCAGCTGCTTTGCCAGCATCCAGACAGCTCCCTCCTCCTAAAGCGACGATTAAATCTAGAGGATTTTGACGGAGCAAAGCTCCAATTTTATTGACTGTTTCTGACTTCGGATTGGGTTCTATCCCATCGAAATAGTCAACTTTACCTATGATTGAAGTTATCTTTTCCAAGAGGCCAGCCTTAACAATTCCCTTATCTGTAATTAAAAAGAGACGGGAAGCCTCCATCTCGTCGATAATATCTTTGAGGAGGGGTGTTATTCCTGAGCCAAAAATGATGTGCGTCGGCAGGTGAAATTTCAGAGGGTCAGCTTCTTTTCCCATAGGGTTAAAGAGCTTCTTTGACTACTTCGGCTAATCTCTTTATACCTTCATCAATTTGATCTTCACTAGGAAAAGAAAAATTAAGCCTCATGGTATTTTTACCACTTCGATCACAATGAAAAGCAGCACCAATAATATAAGCTACTTTTTTGGCCACTGCCTTAGGAAATAACTCTTCAGTATCCACTCTTTCTGGCAAACTTAGCCAGAGGAAAAGACCACCTTGAGGCTCTGTCCAATAGAGTCCTTTCTCATGAGGCATATAACTCTTTAGAGCCTGGATCATCATATTCCGCTTTTTTCTATAAACTTCTACTATCCTTTTTATATGAGGTTCCAACAAGCCACGGCGACAGTATTCATAAACAATAGATTGGGCAAAAGGAGAGGTACAGAGATCTGTAGATTGCTTAGCCAGAACCAATTTATCCATAATAGCTTTGTTGGCTACTAGCCATCCTAGGCGCATTCCAGGAAAGAGTATTTTGGAGAAAGTATGGAGAGAAAAACCATAACCCTTTTTATCTATAACAGCTACCATTGGCAGAGATTCACCCTCAAAACGGAGTTCTCGATATGGAGTATCTTCAAAAACTATCGTCTCATATTGATAGCAGAGATTTAAAAGATTTTGCCTGCGCTCCAGACTCATGGTTACACCTGAAGGATTCTGGAAATCAGGCACTATGTAGACAAACTTAATCTTTTTACCTTTAGCCGCATAATCCTTCAAGATTTGTTCCACCCTATCTACATCCATACCTTGGTTATCAACAGGCACTCCCAGCAATTTGGCCCTGTTTGCAATGAAGGCTTGAATAGCTCCCAAATAAGAAGGTAGTCCAACTATTACTGGATCTCCGGGATCAATAAAGATTTTCCCAATTAAATCCAATGCCTGCTGCGAACCAGACACAATCAAAATATTTTTCTCATCAATGTCTGCCCCTTCTTTTCTTTTCATCCACTCGGCTAAGAAGCGAATTAGCCTCTTATCTCCTTCAGTTGGGCCATACTGCAGGGCTATTTGTGGTTCCTTGTCTAAAATATCCTTAACTACCTCTTTCACTTCCTCGGCCGGAAAAAGCGCAGGTGAGGGAAGCCCACCGGCAAAAGAAATCATCCCTGGTTCTCTGGTCAATTTCAAAAGCTCGCGAATTTCAGACCTCCTAAGCCCCATGGATGAAGTTGATAATAAATCAGGCAGGATATCTTTCACATTCATATAATAGCTCTCCTTTTTAAAGAAAATAATTGGTAAAAATAAACATAAAATTAATTAACTCTGGATTTAAGCTTTGATTTCTATTTTTGATTATAAAATTTTATCTATTTTTAACCTCTATGTCGACTTTTTTATTAATTATTTTCATCAAAATTAACTTTTTATTTCTTTCCCTCCAGGAAAGCAATAAAATCTTCTTCATTCACCCACCAGCGGCGTCCTATTTTCTGCCCCTTTAGTCTTCCCGAACTAAGCAGTTTGAGAGCTGTTACTCGGCTTATTTGAAGTTTAGATTGAATATCCTTGAGAGAATACTGCTGAATTACCTTGCTTCCCAACCATATGGTTCTCATTATCAATGAATTCTTTAATAGCTGATTCTATTATACTTTATTTTACTTTATAATACAATATTATGATTAATTACATATATAGCCATCAATTTCTTTGAATATCCTTAACAAACCTTATAAGAAGAAATATCTGTTCCATTTTTAACATTTCTTTAATTTGATTTCTATTATAGTGAAAGACCCATAGCTTTGGCAGCCGCATCTATCGTTTGGGCTATTAAACTGACAATAGTCATTGGTCCCACTCCTCCAGGAACAGGTGTGTAGGCCGAGCACTTACCAATCACAGCCGAAAGCTCCACATCGCCTCTCCGGCCAGGATGATAGCCAGCATCAATAACCACTGCTCCCTCTTTAATCCAAGCTCCTTTGATAAATTCTGGTCTCCCCACCGCTCCCACGACAACATCAGCTTCACCAACAAGATGGGCTAAATTTTTAGTCTTAGAATGGCAAATAGTGACGGTGGCGTTTTCATTAAGAAGCATCATAGCCATGGGTTTGCCCAAAATTGGACTGCGGCCTACGACGACGGCATGTTTTCCTTCGATTGAAATTTTATAATGGTGCAATAAGCGCATAATTCCTGTAGGCGTGGCTGAACTATAGGCTGGTTCTTTCATGGCCATCCGCCCAAATCCATGAGAGGTTACTCCATCAAC
>Ga0190349_1000057_pt1 | contig 40394 bp, 39 predicted proteins | sample 48721378_MG_FD_179798 | JGI IMG/M metagenome (GOLD analysis project Ga0190349, IMG submission 179798) | Hydrothermal vent microbial mat bacterial communities from Southern Trench, Guaymas Basin, Mexico - 4872-13-7-8_MG | ecosystem: Environmental > Aquatic > Marine > Hydrothermal vents >...
AATTCTTACTTTGCCACAAAAGATAAAAGAAGAACTCTTTTCCCTTATTATTATTGGCAGTGATTAAATTGGTTGCAAAACAGACGGCCTTTTCCAAGACAAAAGTCTTTGAGATTCTCGAACGTACCGGGGCGCTAAAGTTCGGTGATTTCACCCTTGCGTCAGGTGCCAAGTCGAAATATTATATTGACATGCGTATCATTCCCAACTTTCCCGCAGAGTTTGATGCTCTTGTTTCGGAAGCAGTAAAATATCTCCGGCAGGAGCATGTTGCATTTGAGGGCATTGTAGCTATTCCGTTAGCAGCAATACCATTTGGTACTTTGCTCGCCTATAAACTCCAACAACCCTATTACATTCTGCGCAAAGAACCTAAGAAGCATGGCTTGAAAAAAATGATCGAAGGTACCATTCGAAAAGGGCAAAAAATTCTCCTGGTGGATGATCTTATCTCGAGTGGTTTTAGCAAAGTTTTCGCTATCCAGGCCTTACGTGAGGAGGGGGCAGAAGTACAAGAGATGTTTGTTTTTATTGATCGAACGCCAGATGGTCTGGCAGCATTTGAAGCAGAACAACAGATAAAAGTTCACTACCTCGTTAGTGCAAAGGAGATACTTGCACGGGCGTCAAAGAGTGATTGAATCAAACAATAAAGAAGCGTTGGAGAATGAGCGGTACAGAAAAATCAGCTATTGTTCTTTTGAGTGGTGGCCTAGATTCCACTGTTTGTCTTTGGTGGGCAAAAAAAGAACCTTATAAGCGTGTTGTTTGTCTTACCTTTTTATATGGCTCTAAAGAGGAAAAGGTATTAAAAACCGTCGCGAAAAAATTGGGCGAGCTTGCAGAAGTTTCCCAACATGAGTTTCTCACATTGGACTTTTTAGCAGACTTTGCAAGGCGGACAAATAGCGCTTTAATTCAAGGCAGTTCTACAACACTCCCTCACCCTACTGCACAAGAGCTTGAGGACTTCAACAAAAGTCAAGCAAGTGCCAAAGCAGTTTGGATTCCGGGCAGAAACCTTTTATTCCTTGCTATTGCAGCGGCTTATGCTGAAACTCTCAAAGGCAAAGTAGACATTATCACCGGTTTTAATCTCGAGGAAGGTACAACCTTCCCCGATAACACTCAGGAATTTATTGATGATTTTACCCGCGCGGCGTCGCGAGGAATCCTGAAAGCGCACGTACAGATTATTTCTCCTCTCGCAAAATTAAATAAAGCAGCAATTATTAAACTAGGCAAGAAGCTGGCAACCCCTTTCGAATATAGCAATTCTTGCTATGAGCCAAGAGGGTTAGATGTCGCTGGACGCCCCATTCATTGCGCTCATTGTGAAAGTTGTCAACGTCGAAAGAGGGGCTTTAAGGAAAGTGCTGTTCCTGATCCCACTATCTATGCACCAATCTCCAGGAATGAAAAATGATGTTATAAAAAAGGGTTAAGGATGAAATAGCACAATACTATAAAAAATACTGAGTTGATAGAAAAAATGACTGAAGTCCTCGCCGGCGAGCGTAAACAACAATCACCTGTGAAAGGAAGCCTTATCGAAATTTTTAGCTCTTTTCAAGGAGAAGGTGGTGTTGTTCGCGGCTCATGTTTTGGACGGCGGCAAATCTTTGTAAGACTGGCGGGATGCAATTTACATTGTATCTGGTGTGATACTGCCTCTTCCCGTGATGTCAACGCCCCTACTTGTCGAGTTGAAACTGTCCCTGGAAGTTGGAAATTCACCACCACCGCTAATCCCGTAACTGTTGATTTTACAATCGAGCAAATTCTTAACCTCTCCACAAAGGACCTTCATTCTGTCTCTCTTACTGGGGGTGAACCAACTTTTCAGGAAGAATTTTTCTATGAATTGACAAACAAACTTTACGAATTGGAAATCCCTATTTACCTTGAAACAAATGGCTACTACCCCCAGCGGATTGAAAAAGTGGCTCCATTAATTAGCTATGCGTGTGTTGATATAAAAGACCGGAGTGCCAACAGCGTAAAAAAGGGTAATTGGGAAAAATTGGTCGAGAGAGAACTAACATCACTCTCTATTTTAAATAACTTCCCCGCAAAAGTATTTGCAAAACTGGTGGTCACTGAAGACACGAATTTGAATGATGTTCAAATGATTGCCAATAAATTGCGCGAAATTGTTATCCCGATTGTCGTGCAACCCGCCACGCCTCTTGGAGGAGCAAAAGCGCCCTCTGCGCAAAAATTATTCCAAATAACAGAAACACTGGCAGAAACGCTCCCAACAGATTTATTTGGGCTTTCCATTCAAGGTCATAAATTACTCAAATTACTTTAAGACGACCGAGAAAAAATTAAGCAGAGATTAAGGTGCACAGAGCTTAATTTATCGTTCTGAAAGAAAGTAGCTTGTTCTTTATTGTTTTGTTCTGTTACGCCGTTTTGCTTGTCGCAGTTCTTTCCGGCGTTGCTTTTCGCGAGCAAGGCGTTCTTTTTTGTATTTTTTTAACTTTAAAGCATCTAGTTGTTCATCAGTAAGTGCCGGTGGTTCGAGAAGTGGCTCTGGATGTTCCATGAAATTTTTGAGCATATCTACGGTTCGTCCGGTATAAATGCCATTGGCAATGCGATCATCAATTGTAAGCCGAAGGTCCACTACCTGTTTTATCTCAATGTCATTGGTTTCTTGATTTAATACGGTGGCTTTGTGGATTTTTCCAATTGTGATGAAAAAGCTTGCTGTCCCAAGATTGTAAAGATGATGATAAACTGAATCGATATTTATTGACCCCAGATGAGCGATGAACACAGAACACCAAAGAGGCATATCTCGAGTTATGAAATGGGGAGGATAATTGTGCTCATCCAGCCAGCGAACGAACCAGAAAATAAAGCGAATTAAAAAGCGGGGCATGGCGCCATAAAATTTGATGTCCTTTTCATTTTTATTTTCACCATAGCGAGCTTCGTGAATTTTTTCGCTGACTCTTTTTTGCACAATCTCGAGAGTGTCAAAGGGATCAAATTCAATCATAGCAAGAACTTCTTCACCAGCTTCTGTTTTGGATTTATTGACCACAAAAGAGAAAAGGATTTGATTGCGTTGCCATAACCGTCGCCCGGCAACAAACCGATTGACCTTTGGCCGGTAAGCAATTGTTCGCACCCCTGCAGTTAGGAGAAGCTGAAAGAGAGTAAGCTTATCCTCTTCACAGCGATTTTTGTTGTATTCTTCCAGAAATTCTAACGTGTGTGTCAGATCAATCTGCATGTAATAAAAGATCATGCTCTCTGCTCGAGTTGGCATGACATAAAATTCCAGCTCGCGAAACTTTGATGTTTTGATAAGTTCAGCATCAGGCCGCCTTGGCATGGGATAATTCATCTCCTGTTATTAAAAAGAAACATATTCTTCAGCTTTTTAAATTGTTGGCTAAAGTTTAAAAAAAGAAAGAAAAAAGGGGAGACATTCAAGCTAATTTTTGCAGCTTAAGAATGTCCGGCATGGAAGCTTTGATTTTCAACCGTTTCTGGTTGTAAAGTTTGAGACCCGAAATGCGTCCTTGCATCAAATCCAAAAAGTCTGTTGTAGACATTTCGTAGTTAATATCCGGTTTGTCAACTTTTCCCTTCGCGGGCTTGCCCGGTTGTCCATTGGTAACAACGATGTGCCAATAGTCACCTGTGTCATTGAAGAAGTATTGCATTGTTTTGTTCCAATTCTTGAAATGACGGGCGTATTTTTCATCAGTCATCTTTGCGCGGAATTTGTCCATTTCAGAAACAATCTCTTCATCTGTAACCATTTGAAGTCCTCCTAACCATAAGTAAAGCGAACACCGGTACGGCCTTTCGGTTCTTCGAAAATGACGGCGTCAAATTCACAAACATTCCAACAAGCACCGTACATGTTTTCTTTCTTCATTTGGACTCTTCTCCTTCTCTTCTCATTTGAGAAGCGTTTTTCTTTTTGTTGCATTGATGTTTTTATGTTCTTTTTTCTCCTTTTTATCCTTTTTCCTTCTTCTCTTCTCATCTGTTTTCTTTTTCTGAGAAGAGTTCCTTTTTTTCCTCTCGCAACCATTATTTTTTCCTCTGAGGTTATTCTTTTGGTATAGGGATGTATTTACTATGAAATCTTCTGATTTAGTTCAACTTATTGATTCAGCAATCTCTTTTTTTACTGCTCAAGTTTCTGAAATAATTACTAGTATTATTTCTTCAACTGAAGAAGCTAAGACTATTGGTCGAGAAAAATTAACTCATGAGTTCATTAAACAATTCTATCGAAATAGTTTCAAGAATTCTTCTTTACATCAAAAACAGCTTATTATACATAATCCTTTAACAGATATTTATTTTGAAATGTCTAAATTAATGTTTGATATGCCAGATGTAACCACTCACAAGCATACTTTTCTTGTTCCTTATCCTGCCGGTAAAGTCATAGGTCTTTATTTTACTCGTAACCCAAAAATTACTCTTTTTTCTCTTATCCTATCTTTACTTTTCCTTCTTTTTCGGTGTATGATCCTGCTTGTAAGGATCGTTTTGATTGGGTTATCTGGACTATTGCTCAAAAAACAGCCGGTCAAATTTCAAGCCATTACATGATGGCCTTCAAACTAAGGATTCAAAATAAGTAAAAAACTTTTTGAAGCGAAATTTAGTGGTGGATTGAGAGCTTAATATCAATCATAATTTTTTTCTTAAGGAAATGATTTGATGATAAAAAACAAGCAATTAGCTATTTATGATAAACATGTTAGAAAAGAAATTTGGTGCAGAGTTCAAGGACCCGTTGATGATGAAACACTTTTGAAATCTTTTATTGTTAAATATCAAAAAGAATTTCCAACAATAATGGATTATCCTTATCTTGTAGAATTCGATTATGAGATTTTTCTTGGTAGAACAGATCGTGGGGAAGGCGCTTTACTTTTTGATGATAAATATTTTAAATGTAGAAAAATCGATTAGATATTATGGACAAAGAGGAAATTATAGTTTTTATAAGACACAATATCTCAGTTCCAAAAGATTTACTTGAAAAATTATGGGATGAAAAAAAAATAGCAATTCATTATGAGAATATATGTAGCACAAATCCTAACAAATATAAAAAAAATTTTAGAGAAGTAAAATTTGCATTTGATTTGATGCACAAAATGTCAAAAGAAGGTGCTATAGTCGCTGCTGATTTTAGACGAATAAGAAAAGATGCTATACTTGTAGGTAAAATCACAAAGGGTACAAAAATAGGTTGTTTGAAAAAGAATGAATATAAACTTAAAACAATGCAATTAAGTAGTTTTAGAGAAGTTTCTTTTATGGATTATCCTATCTTCCAATCCAGTCAACCTAGGGGAACTATAAAAGAGTGGTCAAAAGTATCTAAAGTTTTGAGATATTTCTATTATGAAAAAGAATTACCTTTAGAAGTTAAATCGCTTTCTCCCGAACAATTAGAAATTATCTGTTATGAATTTTTAAAAAGCAAAGAAGAAATAGAATTTCTTCTTCAACCTATTGGAAGGGGGCAGAAAGATTTTGATATTTATGGTTTAAATAAAGAAAATATCAGAATCTGTGCTCAAGTAACTTTTGCAGAAAATAAAAAAACAATAATTAATAAATTACAATCTTTACAGGATTCAATATCTAATAATGATACAATTTTATTTTTCTTTGCACCAAAGGAAACTGAGAAATTTAAAAAGAATGATTTTCCGCAAATAAGATTTATTTCTATTGAAAAGGTATTCGATTATTTCATCAAAGATAAAAGTAGATTAGAGAAAATTAAAATAATGTTAAATATCTCCTAGGAATCTAATGTCTGTTTCTCACTTATACCTTTTAACCAATTTTTTTACTTTTGTATAAATATCATTATATGGATCATCAATATTAAAATGCTCAACTAACATTCCTTGTACGTCTACCGGAAGATCTTTCCTACTTTGTGTTAAAATCAAAACATTATGCTTCTTACGTTTTATTTTCATATCTTGGTCAAGATCAATTTGCAAACAAATTTCATGGTTCAACACAAGGAGGTATAGCTCAGAATAATTTAAAGTCGATGAAAATACCTCTGCCTACAATAGATGATGTAATTGATAAAAACCAACAAAAAAATTTAGTATTATTTTTTGACACTATTTTTGAAAAGAAAAAATAAATATTAGAAAAATCCACTAAAGCGGCTGAAAATATTAAAGAACTTAAACAATCCATTCTTCACAAAGCATTCAAAGGAGAATTAGTAAAATAGAAATGGATAGGAAACTCTATCCATATTCAAATCTTACACCAGTTCCTCCTTTTGGTTCTTCAAAAATGACTGCGTCAAACTCACAAACATTCCAGCAAGCACCACATTCGACACATGCTTTCAAGTTCTTTGGGCGAAAGATCTTGCCATCTTGTACCCATACATTTCGTGTACAGAATTTGGCGCATTCGCCACAACCGGTACATTTGCTTTCATCGACTCGCACAAACTCTCCGGGGTCGCCGGGATAATAGTCAACTTTCATTTCGACCTTCATTTTTCAGCCCTCATTTTTTTATAAATTTCTACTGATTCCGAACCAACTTGTCGATATGGCTGGATAAATTCATAGAAATCTTTGGCCTCTTGGACCAAACTCATATCGTCTTCGTCTGCGCCTTTCATCCAGTTGTAATGAATTGCGTTACTGATAAAGCCACCACCAATGCAGACATTTTGCATCATTGCTGCGATTTCTTCGTCAGGCATAGAGAGAATGGATTTCTTATTAAAGTCAGCTACATAGCGGAAGCTTTGCAAGAAAACATTGCCTGTATAGTATTCCATAAAATGTTCTTCTAGAAATGCTGCTGAAACATCGTTCGCTTCGATGGCTTTAGCTGCGGTTTGGGCAGCATAAATGCCTGTCAAGAAGGCTTCGACCATTCCTTCGCCCAAGAAAGGAATCACAAATCCCCCTGCTTCACCGGTGAGGATTAATCCATCACGTGTTCGCCGCTCCAATGCCTCATCAAACTCGAGGTGCAAGCCCCAAGAGGCAATTTTTCCCCCTTTTATTTTCTCTTTAATAACGGGCAGATCCAAAAGGTTCTGCATATAGTCGTTGACAGAGTTTATGCCATCTTTGAAGAGGTTGTCATCCAGATAGCCACCTGTGCCGAAAGTGACAACGTCTTTCTTTGGAAATGCCCATGGCCAAGTCTTGTATTGAGTCTGTGGGGCAAGGAAATAGTAAATGGAGTTGCCAAAACGTTCGGTGACCAGTTTCTCACCAAGATGAACATTCACCGTAACATAGAGAATCATATCCGTTCCTTTGCGCTTGGGAATAAGCCCTGCTTTTCGGCCAACAATGGAATTCACGCCGGCAGCATCAATAATCACTTTTGCTCGAAGTTTCTCGCCTTTATCAGTAATGACGCCCTTTATCGCATCATTCTCTTCAATGATATCCACTACTGTCGTTGCTAAGCGGACCTCTGCACCGGCTTTGCGAGCTTCTTCCGTGTGCCAGGCATCGAAGTGGTCGCGGCGAATCGACAAGAGAATCAACCCTTCACTCGGGGTTTCACGAAACATCGTCGTTCGCTCTGGCGTAATCATATACGAATGCATTTCGGTAATTTCCCTTTCAACAGGACCTTTCATAAGATAATGTAAATCAGGATCAACAAGCGCCGCCATGTTTAGACATGTCCCCGAAACATTTTTCTCTCCAGGCGTTCGGGATTTTTCTAAAAGGAGCGTTTTCAGTCCTAATTCTGCTGCTTTCTTTGCTGCAGCGGGTCCTGCACAACCAGCACCAACAATTATAACATCATATTCGACTTCAGTCATAGGTATAAACCAGCTTCCTATCAGTAGGAATGGATTCCTTTCATCCCCAAGTTTGGTTCCATCTGGAGGCCAATTTCGGGGCGTATTGTTGGGAATGTGGTTAACTCAGCTTCTACCGATTTAAATTTTTCCTCAAACCAAAAGAAAACCACCACAACAGCATCGCTTCAATAGCGTAAGGTGGATATGGAAGCTCTTCGATGTTTTTTGGTGTCATTTTCCATAAAAGTTAATTTTTTAATGGGAAAGAGTCATTGTTCCAAAAGGAATGATTAAATGTACAAAACAGCCGGTGGGCAAATAATATGAGTAAAAAATCAAAAGAGAAGAGCAGCAGTAAATCAATCATTACAGTTCAAGCAATGTGCGATGTTTGTAAGAAAGTGGATGCATTTCAAATACCTGTGAAGGAGCTTTTGCCCCATATTGGGGGGCTTTATCAAGTGTCTACAATCCATCATTGCAAGGACAATAAAGAAATGGTTATGAATATAATCCTTGACAGAAATTTCACTGTCCGGCAAGCAACCGTATCACCTTTTGTGGCGGAGCGGGAAGTTGGTCAATGGACCCCTGAAAAAGTGGATGATATAAAATTCCTCGTGAAACAGATCAAAGGCGCCGATCAGCTTATTGAGGCAGTACTCTCCTACAAAACCGTCATTGTTGCAGGGACTAATAAGACCTTTGTTAAACGTGTTGTCCGAACACTGGAGTTATTCTCTCCGAGTCGCTACCCCCAGACCGAAGAATGGACCGACAAATTGATAACTGATAAAAAAATCATTGGAACTTTACCAACCCTTGCATCAAATTATAAAAAAGCAGTTATTGTGGATTTAGAGAAGAAGAAAATACTGAACGGGAAACAGTCTCTTTATTGCCAGCAGTTCTTAGAAAGCCTTGTGACCCTCGAGCCGGAAGGAATGGCCTATGCTGCACAGATGAAAATCGGGATGCTGGTCGATTTTGCTAAGATGCTCATTGAATTAAGTAAAGAACCAAAAATCGGTACAAGAGCACTCGAGTTGGTGGAAATGGATGTGAGCCCAGATGCATTAGAATTAATCAAAGAAATGGTAAAAGGGTTCGATCCTACCGCCTTGAAAATTATAAAGGAAGATTGGCTTTAAACTTGGGGTGTGTTTTCCGAAGCGGCGCCGGCTGTTTTAGAAGAGGGATTATCCTTCAGGACCTTCAAAATAAGTTCTTGTGCAAGAGCCAAAGCAGTAGTAGTTTCACTTTCAGGAATGGCTGCTTGAGCAATGGTTTGTGACCCGCCCCCTTTTACTTTTGTTTGCTTACAATAAAGAGCCAGTAATTCGTTGGCGGCAAGGTCTTTAACGTTCGATAAGAGAACCAACAGTGGGCCTTTGACAATGAGAAGGACAATGGTATTCTTCTCAAGGGGCCCCAGCTGTTGCAGCACAAATTTTCGTTCGAGATGTTCGAAGTTACCAACAAGTAAAGTAAATGGGCCAATAACAAAAGGCTTTTTCTTCAACTCGGGGATCTGGTATTTCGCGAGTTGTTTTGCAAGTGTAGTATTAAGTTGTTTCAACAACTGATATTCTTCTAAAATTGCCGCAATTCTTTTTTCATTTTCTTCTGGTTTTGCCGCCAGGTGTTTTGCAATTGAAATAGTGTCGACATTTAGAGTGGCTAAGAGGGATAAAGCTTGTGTTCCGAATGTGTAGTGGATGATTTTTCCATGAAAATCTGTTAAAATAAGAATGCCAATCTCTTTGGTGTTTTTTACATGCGTCCCTGCACAGAGGGAGGCATCAAGTCCTTCTACAAGAACAACGCGAACGGTTTGTTGAGGGATTTTGGTCAAATTACCACGCAATGATTGTGCTACGGTTTTGGGGAGAGCATTTTTAGAATAGAAATGCGTTTGTACTTTTTTACCGGAAAGAAGAAAGGCATTGGTTTCTGTTACGGCTTTTCGAAGAACCTCTTTAGGAAGCGATTCTTGGAGAAAAACTGTTACAATAGACTCATCAATATGGACTTTCTCGGTTTCAATACCAGCGATTTTCTTAATCATAGCTGAAAGAATATGCTGTGAAGTGTGTGCAGCCATGAGGTTTAACCGCCGCTTCTTATCAATGCGCCCGATAACTTCTATACCGACAGAAAGGTGCTGTAAAGAAGACGCTTTCCCCTTAAGAGTATGGCTGATTTCATCGCCCTTTTTTTCAACGGCAACGACACGAAAAGAAACTCGAGGATTACTTTGTAAGAGCAACACTCCAGAGTCTGCAGGTTGGCCCCCGCCGCCAGGATAAAAAGCTGTTTGTTCGAGAAGAACTTCGTTTTTTGCTGGGAGCGCTTTAATTCTCGTTCTAAATTCGAAAAGATAGGGGTCAAGCCAAAAGAGTGCTTGACGTCTAGTTGTTGAAGAACGCAGTGTTTCAGGCATAAGCGGTCACTTCATTAATAGCACCAAACAGCACTATTCACTATTAATAGCCTTTGTTGTCATCAAAAATTATCTTTTTCCTTTAAGATAAGTTGTGATATTGTGAGCAGTTTGCATGGAAAAAAAGAGAAGGAAGAGTAAGCTTTCATAAAGAACAAGCTAACTCAAAAGCGCTGCGAATTGCTGCCTGTGCATCCCCGACCTCTCTGGCATCGCCAATAATATGGACTGGCATTTTGCCCTCGAGTTCCTTTGCTAAAGGACGATAGCTTTCCATGCCTACTGAAACAACATAGGCATCTATCCCCTCAAATACAATTTCTTTTTCCTCTCTTATTGCGCGAACTGTCGAGCTGTTGATTTCTTGAATGAAGGTGTGGTCGCTGAAAACCGTGTTTTTTTCTTTCAACATTTTTAGAGAGAGATTTTTAGCAATCATCTCCATGTGGGTTCCAAAGTCTGTGCTTCGCTTTACGAGGATGACTTGATTGCCTTTTTGAATGAGTGCAGTTGCAATGTCAACACCAATGAGCCCCCCGCCAATAATCATGATTTTCTTGCCTGAAGGGAGCTTGTCCTCCTCCATAATTTCTGACCAATAATACTTTTCCAACCCCTTGATGTCTGGGATTTTGGGTCGTGAACCCGTTGCAATGATTGCAGCATCATATTTGCCGAGTAAATCGTTTGCGTTTGCTTCTTTGTGAATGATTGAGACTTGGTCAGTTGTAAGGCGTTCGATAAAAGCTGGGATGAGTTTTTCCATTGATTTCTTCTTTGGTGTTAAATGGGCATAGCGAAACTGCCCACCTAGGGTGTTTTTTTCAAAGAGGTCAACATCGTGTCCTCGTTCCTTTAGGATGCAAGCGGCTTCCATACCAGCCACACCGCCCCCTATGACTGCGTATTTCTTCTTTTTTATAACTGGTGTTAGGGGGCCTTCAAGATTGTTTTTATCCACCGCGGGATTCACGAGACATTGAAGGCCTTTCCCTTTTTTAACGCCACCTAAACAACCTTCAACACACGCTAAACAAGGCATGATTGTCCCTTTAACTTTCCCAAGATACTTCCCAATGAAATCCGGGTCAGCCACAAGAGCACGACCAATAGCAATAAAATCAGCTTTTTTATCCCGCAACAAAAAGTCAATATCCATGGTAGTGTTTACTTGCCCTACAAAGATAATAGGAAGTGCAACATTTTGCTTTAATTCAGAAGCAAGTGCCCATGTTTTCCCTTTAGGAACAAACATATGTTGGAAAAACCAAGGGGGAGACGTACAAATGGTTCCAGCAGAAACATGAATCGCTTCTACGCTTGCTTCTTTAAGCTTTTTAGAGAAGGCAATCATATCAGTAATGCTCAAACCATTGAGGATCATTTCATCACCGCTGATGCGAGCGATGATCGGCAGAGAGGTGGCATCCTTTACTGCGGAGAGAATTTCGAGGGGGAATTTCATACGATTGGAAAAACTCCCGCCATATTCATCTGTTCTTGTATTCACTGCCGGAGAAAGGAATTGTGCCAACAAATACCCATGGCCAAATTGCAATTCGATTGCATCAAATTTTGCTTGCTCGGCGCGACGCGCCGCAGCAACGAATTGCTCTCGCACAATAGCCATTTTTTCTTGGTCAATTGCTATGGGCGTTTTTCCTCCGTTTTCACAGGCCTTTGCCACAGACGACCAATAAATATTCCCGGGAATTTTAGGATTGGCCATTCTTCCCGGATGGTTGAGATGCGCAATAACGCTACAGCCTTTCTCGTGGATTGCCTCATTTAACTTTGTTAAACCAGCAATTTTCTCATCTGAATCAATGCCAATTTGCGTGGGTATTTCTCGCAAGCGTTTGTCCAAGTAGAGTGGTTCTAAAATAATCGCGCCTAAATATTCGGCACGCTTTGTATAAAACGATAAATGGCGGGGAGTAACATTTCCCATGCCATCATTATAGCCCGTTTTTATCGGGGCCATGATAAACTCATTTCGAAATTTTAACATAGTAATTACCTTGAATGATTAGAATCACCAAATAAATGGGAAACCACTTTTTATATACTGGATTTTTTTTAAAAATCTTTGTTAAGCAGTTCCTAACAAAGAAATGGCAAAGAGAATGGTGTGAAAAGCACAAATCTGTTTTCTTACCGCTTTTTCGAAAGATTCCGAAAGGTTTAAACTATAGGCTGAGACATTACATATAATACGTAATATGGCATTAACCTGTAACAGGAGAAAAGTTAATGGTCAATATTAAAGATCAACCCCTCGAATTGTCCCCTTCTTTACGGGAACGATTGCGAAAGGCTCTTTTGCCAATTTCTGGTTTGATTATTGGTATTTCGACACTTATAGGAACATTACTTTTTGTAGACAATGATATGGTCATGTTCGCTGCAATATTTATTGGCGCTCTCTTCATCTTCTTCTCACTTTATCGCATTTTGAAAATTGCTTCCTTACGCTTACACATCGATGAGGAAATGATCAAATATCGCCAACGGTTTATCTGGAAACGCGTCAGCTGGTCTGAAGTTATTTCGGTTGGCAGGGCAAACATAAAAGGAAAAGATGGCTTCTTAAAGAAGATAAAATCCCTCCTTATTATGACCAACAAAGGACTCCTTAGTTTTGATCTCTCTGTTTACTCCTTAACTCACGGCATGGAAATTGTCGATAAGATTGTCGAAGCTCAACCGAAATCTGAAAGGCTACCCCTGGACGAGCAGCCCATTCTACCTGAGGAAGAAAAAGAAAAAGTCTAAGCTTCGTCTTTCCTTTTCGGTCGGCTTTTCAGGAGCATGTGCCTCGAGTCTATTGTCCTCTCTTAATTCATGCGGCAGCGGAAATTGTTATTGTTTCGTGTTAGTTAGTCTTTTAGTTGTTTGAGGTTTATTTCCCCTGCTTGAAACAGCTTTCCTGTTCGGCTGTCATTTATGATCACTTCGGTAGGTGCTAATAGTGACAGGTCGAAATTTTCGAATGTCCCCCCAGCTTCATTAAAGACAGTAAGAAATCTCTTGCCATAATTTTCCGATGCTTTTGAAATCATCTTTTCTACAAGTTTTTCTATGTCATCCTCTGGTTCTGAGCGGATAATAAGATACAGCTGTGTACCATAAATTAATGCGTTGTTTATTCTATCGTTGGAGCGTTCTTCCTCGGCAATAAATGGAGGAATCCTTCCGGCACCAAGAGCATATAGAATATGTTCTTTAGGATAGTTTAATTGCTCCACCAGGCGAAACATTCCCAATTCAATTGCACGAGCTGCCATTTGAATATATTCTACTATGCTTGCTGTTTTGATCAGCAAGAGGTAGAGGTTTTCTTTTTGAACGGCACATTTTTTTGCCAGATAGTCAATAACTTCTTCTGAGGGATAGGTGGCTGACTCAATACAAAGAACAGCAGTCTTATTTTCTTCTGTATAGTTGATTTTTTTGAATATTTTCGAAGGCTTCTGGGCTAGTACCCTTCCCGGCCCGGAAGCCATTCCGAAAAAGCCTTCTTTGTTGATATTCCAGCTTGCTGCTTGACATCCTAATGTTGCTAGTACAGGGTGTGAGGTCATCACTTGAACAACTGGAAATGGACTCTGTTTTGCATCTGTCGGAAAAAGAATTTGCACATCTCCCATTCCTCCCAGCGTTATTTTTGTAAAGAGTAACCCCGCTTTAATGCTCCCTTCGGCCTTGAGTCCACAATCAATGATAGTTGCTCCATTGATTTTTGTAACATGAACTTTCAATAATTGTTCGTTGTTCATAAGCTCTTTAACAAAAGGCATTACTTTTTCATTTAATGATAATCTATTAGCCATTTATTGTTCTCCTTGTGAATTTTTATTCCCATTTTCTTTCATTCCAAGCCCAATTCCTCGGTAGTGAATTCCTGCTTTTAAAAATTCTGCAGGGTCATAAATTCGTCGCCCATCGATAAGGATTTTCTGTCGCATGCATTTAAAATCAACTGGCGTTAATGTTTTGAACTCCGGCCAATCCGTTACTAATAAACAGGCATCAGCAGCTGTGAGGGCTTCCTTAAGAGAAGTAGCATAAGTGATTTTCTCTCCAAGCCATTCTTCCTTTCGTGCTTCCTTTATGGCCTTGGGGTCCCAAGCAATAACTTTTGCTTGTTTGGCACGTAATAACTCACTGATTGTTAATGATGGGGCATTTCGCATGTCATCAGTTCCCGGTTTAAATGACAATCCAAGAAGGGCAATGGTCATTCCCTTAAGTGCCCCTAGCTCTTTCTCTACCAATTCTACCATGTGTTGTGCTTGAAAAGCATTCACAGCAAGGACACTTTCTAGTAGGTTTGGTTGATAATTTCTGGCAAGGGCATAACTAATAATCGCTCCGACATCTTTCGGAAAGCAAGAGCCCCCAAAACCCGCCCCTGCTTTGAGAAAGTGTGGGTTGATTCGAAAATCTAATCCCATGGCATCAGCAATATCATTTATATCTGCTCCGGGCGTCTGTTCACAGATATTAGCTAGTTCGTTTACAAATGAGATCTTTGTTGCCAAAAAACAATTGTTTGCATATTTTATCAGCTCCGCTGTCTCGAGTGAATATCGTTTAATTGGAGGTTTTTGTGGCTTTTTCCCATAGATCTGGCTCCAAAAGGAGCTAAAAGCATCGCTTTTCTCGTCGTAGAGTTGTGCATAGAGGTTTGCTAGCGTTTCTCCGGAGCGTTCATCAATTTCACCAACGATAATTCTATCCGGAAAAATGGTGTCATGGATGCTCTGCCCTTCTCGTAAAAACTCGGGGTTCATGCACAAACCAAAATCCTTTCCAACTTTTTTTCCGGATGTTTTCTCCAACAGGGGCAAAACCACTTTTCGTGTTGTTTCAGGAACAACGGTTGACTTTACCACCACTAAATGATAGTCTTTTTTCTTTGCAAGTGCTTTGCCAATTGTTTGTGTGACAGCTCGAACAAAGTCTAAATTGCAACTACCATCCTTCCTAGTGGGTGTACCTACACAAATAAATGTCATACTAGTCTCCAAAACACTTTCTTGTTGCTTTGTAGTTGCTGTTAGCGTTTTTTGCTCAAATACTGCCCTTTTTAAAAGCGATTCTAAATTTGGTTCATAAAAAAACGGCTCTCCGTTATTTACTTTCTCTACTTTTTCCTTATCTATGTCAACCGCAATGACCCTCCAGCCTTTGTCTGCAAAAACTGCTGCGGTGACAAGCCCAACAAAGCCAGTTCCGAAAACAGAAATTTTATGTTTGTCTTTCATTTTGAACTTCTCTCATGTCTTTCAGTTAAAAACTCTTCTTAGATGTTTCTTTTTCTATAACAATTTAGAAGTATATAAACAAAAAGCTTTGTCTAATCATTGAAGAAAACATTAGATGTGGTCATAGTAAATGAGTGATCTTTCCTTGACACCGACGATAACACATGCTTGCCATCCTGGCACGGGCTTTGAAACTGGCCCATCTCGTCATAAACGAAAGCGCCTGTCATTCCGTGAGCGCTGGAATTTTGGTTTGATGTATCAACATCCGGTCATTTACAACTTTTCTATTTGGATGAACGACCCCCAACAAAAGATTCCAAAAGCATTAGCAAGTCGTGTTGCAGGGAATTCGGTTCTTGACCTTGGGTGTGGTACAGCACTTTTACGAAAATTTCTGCCAGCAGAACTTGATTATATAGGCGTTGATCTTAATGAGGTTTTTTTATCATATGCTGCCCGAAAGTTTTCCGGCTATTATTATAAACGTGACATCCTTGGTGATCTGTCCGGCTTTAAAGCCGACACTGTGGTCCTTTCTGATGTCCTCCATCACGTTACCCCCTATCATCCTCTTCTCATCCAAAATGCCATCCGTTGTGCTCGACAAAAAATTCTCATTGCTGCTTGTTTTGAGAGAGGAAACGGTGTCTTCAAAACTCTTACTGAGTTGATTAGTAGGCACATTCTTGACAAAGATGGTTTTAATAAACAACGCGCAAAAGCAGGCTGGCTGAACCGAGAGTCGCTTGTAGAGTTTTTGTCTTCATATGGGGCAACAAATTTCGATATCGGTTCTTCTCATGTTCTCTGTGAAATTCTCATTAATCGTTAATCATCCTGTATCTAAAGGGTCGCCGTTCATCTTGAAACCATTTAAGGTTGAATTTTTCTTTCAAGGATTTCCTGTTTTTTCTCTTAATTTCCGAAGGTAATCAAAATTTATTAAACATAGCAAATTCTGATAAACGTGAGGTTTTAACATGCCCCGCCTGGATTTAGATGCCTTTAAAGATGCTGAAGAACGCAAGAAAGATAAGCTGAAACTTGCGTTAAAAGAGGAGAAAAAAGTCAAACCACCAATGCCCTTCTACAAGATTGCTCTGATTCTGTTTGGTATTATGCTTGTTATTTATGGTGCAAGCTTAGGTTTGGCTCGAGTAATTCAGGTTCATTCTAACTCCTCCAATGATTTCTATTATTGGTCGACTATTCTCCTTATGATTGACGGTGGGCTTGCGTTATTCATTGGTGGTATTTTTGGCGTATGGGGCGGGCAAAGAACCATTCCAATTCGAATCATCGCTCCGAGTGATGCAACAGTTGTCGGTAAGGGGTTATTCATCACCGGTTATGTTATTGAACAATGTATGGATAATGAGATAGAGATTACCATTTACGATAAAGATAATGAGGTTCTTTTTAACCGGCTTCTTTCTCTAACTAAAGAAGGATTATTTTATATTAAACTTGAGGACTTTCTTGTGGAAGAAAAGAAAACGAAACAGATTGTTATTGAAGCATGGATGGTTTCCCTCCAATCACGCAAGTTACTTTTCGCGGTCAAAAAGAAAACCTATGATGAGCTTAATATTAAACGCAAAGGCCTAAAAATTGGTGCTGTTGTCTTTTTCCCTGTTATTTATCGCGATTTCACTGATAAAGTGAAAATCATTTTTGATCCAAAGCGGAAAGAAAAAGGCGTTATAGAAAAAGTAAAACTCGATAAACACACCTCTATTAACATCTTCTTTCCCGGGCAAGAGGATGAACCGCAGCTTGTCCCCTTCTCCTTTGAGCGCCTTGCAGAAATGCGTACAAATGCTCTCTATTTTGACATTCGACGAAGACGTCGCCTTTGGTACAGTTTGGTGTTCTTCATCATGACCTTATTATTTTTCCTCCCACCACTTATCTTTGTCTTTCTTTAGTTTCCCTTTTGTTTTAGAGAACTAGAAAGATTTATCTTCTCTTCACTGTCTAAGATTTTGAGGAACAAATCAATGCGGTATCATCTCAAATTTAGTTTTATTATCCGGGGAAAGCTTCCTGCAACCGCCAAGAGTTTAATCGACCAGTGGCTTACTGAATTGCAAGCTTTACTCGAGAAAGGAATTAAAAAGAAAGATCTCCCTGAAATTTCTCGGGTCACAAAATGGTCTGTTGTTTCTCGTTCTGAGAAAGAGGATGAGCTCCAGTTTACAATGACTAGTGGTGGCATTTTGCCCCCCCATCATGCTCTTTTACGAATGCGCAAATTTTTCAGCCAAAAACTGGGCCGTGAATTTCGTCTTGGGATAAGTGGTATTGTCATTAAATCTTATAAAATCGATGTTGATATCCCCCGCCGGCCCATGAAAGAATTCTCTCTTCCTTTTGTTTCCTCCATTAAATTTTCAGATACATCTGCTACGGTCACCCTTCAAAAGAACATCCCAATAGACTTTATTGAAAAAGGCGCTATTGATAGATTAGTAAAGTTGGTTAGAAACAAAGTTATTGAGGAAATGATTCGTGGGAAGGATGAACACCATCTTGTTATTTGGAGCTCCCCCAAAAAGGAGATTCGTTGCACAGATAATCCTACGGAGTTAATGATAAAAGAGGGTTGGATCCAAAGAACCGGTTATCGTAACCAATGGATTTTTGGCCCACAAATAACTGCTTTAGCAGAAGCCTTAAAACAAATTATGATTGAACATCTCTATAAGCCCCTAAGTTTTAAGAATATGATCTTTCCAAAGGTTGTTCCATGGGATATTTGGAAACGAAGTGGGCATCTTTCTGGCATTTACCAAGGGGGTTTTGAACCGTACTTTGTTTGCACACCGAAAACCGCCGACCCTGAGTTTTGGGAAGAAATTGCAGATTATTACCGCATTACCCTCGAAGTTGAACCCGAGAAGATTATGGAGAAACTTCGCCCTCCAATAGGCGGATTAAGTTTCGCTCAGTGCCCACCGTTTTGGATCTACCTCCAAGGCAAAACCATTGCTGATGATAGTTTTCCCATTTTCGTTTACGATTGGTCCGGGCCAACTTACCGCTACGAAAGTGGGGCTGCACATGGGTTTGAACGTGTAGATGAGTTACATCGTATCGAGACACTTTACATTGGTTTTCCGGAGCAAATTAAAACCATTGCTCAAAAATTGCGTCTCCGTTTTCGTAAGATTCTGGGGGAGATACTTGACCTAGAATTCCAGGAAGCATGGGTTACTCCTTGGTGGACCAGCCAAGAAGGTGTTGCTGACACTGAAGAGGAGCAAGTCACCCTCCAAACATTTGACAGAGTAGGTACAATCGATTTTGAAGTCTATATGCCTTATCGTGGCATGCGTGAAACCAGCCATTGGTTGGAGACACAGAATGTTTCAATAATCGGTCAGAAATATCCAAAAAGCTTTACTGTGAAATCGCAATCAGGCAAAGAGGTTTGGTCAGGTTGTGGCGGTGGTAGTTTTGAACGATATATTTCAGCTTTTGTCGCTCAAAAGGGAACAAAAGTCGATGCTTGGCCTAGCAAAGTTCTGAAATACATTGATAAGCTCCCTGAAGGGCCAAAATTCCTATGACTTAGATTCCCCCTTTTATTTCAGGTGTTGTAAATGCCACAAAAAGTTATAAATTGGAAAAAGTTGAAGAAAATCAACCTTGAGAAAAAAATTTGCCTTCTTGGCATTGGAAACTTTGACCGTTCCGATGATTACGTTGGGGGGGCTGTCCTGGACGAGTTACAAAATTATTCTTTCCCGAAGAACATTGTTATCTTAAATAGCGGTCCTGTTCCTGAAGCCTTCACCGGTGTTATAAAAAAAGAACGCCCGGATTATTTAATTATTATCGACGCCGCAAATATGGGTGAATCTCCTGGAACCATCCGCGTCTTTACAGAGAAAGATATTGATGACGCGTTTATGATCACCCCGCATAAAACATCCATGAAGATGTATCTTAAATATCTTCGCCATTTCCTCAAACATCTTAAAGCCTTCTTCATCGGCATTGAACCCCAGTCCTTAAGTTATCTTGAAGAAATGACTCCTAAGGTAAAAGAAAGCGTTACCTTTCTGAGCAAATTACTTGCGGATTTTCTGAGGAAGAACGTTGACGAAAGCGAATAATGCCACAATAATTCAACTAAAAAGCTTTTTAGCCCCTCATATTCCAGAGCAGTTACTCGAGTCTTTGCCAAAAAGATGGTGGTTTTTAGGTGACATTGTACTTTTTTCTTTGCCTCGAGAATTAATTCCCTATGGTGAAATCATCGGTAAGGCATTTTTGCAAGTCCTTTCTAAACCTGTTCGCTCTGTTCTTGGAAAGATCGGTCCTACAACAGCCATCATTCGCGAACCGCAATACCACTTACTCGCGGGCGATCCTAATACTGAAACCATACATAAGGAGCTTGGCTGTTTATTCAAACTTGATGCCGCTAAATTAACGTTCTCGCCTGGGAATCATGGTGAACGAACCCGACTGGTGCAAATAACTTCGCCCGGTGAGATTATCATTGATATGTTCAGTTGTGTTGGTAATCTCTCTCTCCCCTTAGCGGTAAATAACTCGCCTAAAAAACTCATTGCAGCAGAAATAAATCCTCTGGCATTTCACTATTTACAAGAGAATATCCGATTAAATAAAGTAGAAAGTATTGTTGAAGCTGTCTTTGGCGACAATTGCACAACCCTTCCACGATATAGAGATGTTGCCGATCGCGTTCTTGTAGGTTATTTGTTCTCGAGCGAGGAACAAATACGCTTGGCGATCCGCCTTTGTAGGGATGGGGGAATAATTCATTATCATGAAGCTGTTCCTAACAAAGCTACTGCCGTACAACGGCCTATTAATCGTATTCACAATGCTGCAATGCTGGAAAAGGCTGCTGTTACTATTCTTTCTCGGCGAATAGTGAAAAAATATGCCCCTGGGATAGAGCATATCGTGTTGGACGTTCGGATTTCCAAGAAATAAGGTTAAAATAAAAAGGGAGCATATGGTAGTTCTCTTTGGAGAAATTTCAAGTGCCATCAAAAACAAAGAATGCTCAATCACCCGATGGTTGGACCCTCCGGCAATTAAAAACTATCGCCCAATATCAATTTGGCCCCGAGTTTGCTGAAGCATTGGCCCCTGATACCATTCAAGTTACTTTTTCGAGAGCGACTAAAAAGGTTCGTGAAGTGCTTCTTGACGGCAAACGGTTAGCTACATTACGTGCACAGGATGGGCTCTTCTCCCTTGGATTAGAGGGGGCAAAGCGTGTACTTGTTTTTGTCCCGAGCCCAAAACGGCGAGTAATAATCCAATCCGATGTTGCTGAATTCATTGCTGCTGGTCGTAATGTCTTTGCAAAACACGTTGTTTCAGTTGACCCTGAAATTTTGCCAGAAGATGAGGTTATCGTTGTTTCTGAAGAAGACGAGCTTTTAGCTGTCGGACGAGCAAAACTTTCAGCTTCGTACATGCTTGCTTTTCAGAAAGGCGTTGCCGTCAAAGTGCGTTATGGCATTGCTAAAGGAAAAGAAACCATTTGACAAAAAAATAGAGTGAGTGTGTTTTAGAGAAATGCAGAAAAAATCAGAAAGACAAATTATTGGATTTTTCTTTGTTTTACTGTTTATGGGCGTGATGTTTGTTCAATTATCTGGTCATGGGAAAAGTATCTCCACTATTTCATCTGCCACATCAACCAAGAAAGAACAAGCCCCTTCCTTAAGAAACTCAGTGAAACCAAAGTCTCCTACAATTGTTAATAGTTACTTTTTTACTGTTGAATTAGATGTTGCTACTGCCTCCATTTCGGGTGTTCTGGTTGTAAATTATACTAATACAGAGAATGTTCCTCTTAGCCAGCTTGTTTTTCATGTTCACCCCAAGGCATTTGTTTCTTATGGTGGCGATATTGTGATTAATACTTTACAAGTAGAGGGCGATCAGCTCAACTCGAGTAGTCATCAAATTACTGATACTATTCTTGAAATAAATTTGAATGCAACCTTACTCCCTCTTAAGAGCGTTATCATCACAATTGACTTCACTACTACTATCCCGCACTTGGAGGACAGGTTTGGTTATATTCTTTCTCCCTATGAAGCTTATTATTTAACAAATTGGTACCCGGTTTTAGCAGTTTATGACCAAAATGGTTGGGATAGAAGCCCCTATTCCTTTATGGGTGAGTCTTTCTATTATGATATGAGTTCTTATGAAATGATTTTAACTGTACCAAAAACCTTCCAGGTGGCGTGTTCTTTACCAGTTAAAACTCAAGTTGTGGGCGTGAAAAAAACGATCATTTACGAGAAAGTAACGATACGTGACCTTGCTTTTGCAGCGAGCCCCGATTTTGCCAAGTCTTCCACTACCTGGAATGGTACAACGATTACGTCCTATTATTTTGACGATGAAGAGCTTGAGTATCGTGGTAAACTTGCGACTGAAATGGGCCGACAAGCACTTGAAATTTATTCTTCTGCATTTGGTCCATATATTTGGGAAACCCTTGCCATTGTGACTTTTCCAGGTGGTGGTGGGATGGAGTATCCTGGTCTGGTTTTAATCGCTCATAATACTTATTATAATGGCTCTAATTTTCTCTATTGGGAAGAAGTCATTGTCCATGAAATTGCTCATCAGTATTTTCCATTCATTTTAGGGACAAATAGTTATCTCGAACCTTTTATCGATGAACCTTTTGCTGTCTGGACTTCCATTTATTTCTTAGAGGCTCAAAATCGGACAGATGATGCCAAAGAAAAAACAGCGTACCGCTATAAAGTTTATGAGGCATACTCATTAGACAAAGGCGATTTCAAACTCGGCTCTTCAATGGCATATTGGACCTCCTTTGGTGACAGCCTGCCATATTTTTACACTGTTTATGACAAAGGTTTTGTCGTGTTAAAAATGTTGGAAAATTATTTGGGCACAGAAACATTTCTCGCCTGTCTTCAAGTGATTTATCAAACATTTGCTGGTAGTAACCTCTTTTTCAAGGACTTCACCTCAATTTTTTCCTCTGTGTCTCACCAGAACCTTACTTGGTTTTTTGATCAATGGTACTTTAAAACAGGCTTGCCTAAATTATCATTAACTGCAAGCTCCCAAGATGGCCTCACAATTACGATCAAAGTTACAAATGCCGAGAAGGATTGGTATCAACTTCCTCTCCCACTAGAAATTATAACACCCTTTGAAAAGCTTGTCACAACCGTTTGGATCAACGGCAGCGAAACGACTTTATCCTTCACTCTCACAAATAAAACTGATAGTGCGACTGTTTATCTGGCACGAAACATGCTTCTCCTCCGGACTTTTTATCAAACGCCTTTGCAGACCGAAGTTGTTTTTCTCACACCAGAAACACCTTTTCCTCTAATCTCAATCTTAATTGGCGGTCTTATCGTTCTTCTTTTCAGAAAGTGGAGACGCCCTTCTTTACGAAACTTTAAGAGGCGTTCGTAAAGAATTCTGAAAGTGGTTTCTGTAATGGGTCTTCGTGTTGGAGATTCGAAACCCTTACAGCAACCTTTCTTATCACTTCTCCCTCAAAATCTTTTTGAATGTCGTTTAGGAGCTCAAAGGTTGTTTCTCGGAGCCGTTCAAAGTCATCATTGGCTGTTAAAAATGACTTACTTCTCGAAACATTTTGAAAGGTCCTTTGAAAGCGCACATCAAGCGTGATTGTTTTATATCTGAACCGTTTTTTCACAGTTCGTTCATAAACTTGTGTTATTAATTTAGGCAGAACTTGTTCCACAGTTAGAGGTTCCCCATCGAATAGTTCTCCATAAAACGTTCGCCCTTTACTGATTGATTTCGCACCATAAGAGCTCTTCGGTTCAATGATTGTCCTTCCTTTTCCTGAGATGACACGATAAAAAAAGCTTCCCAATCGCCCAAATTTTCTGATCATTTCGAACTCAGTACCCAGGGCGATAATTTGACCTATAGTTGTAATTTGATGCTTCTTTTTTAATCGCTCTGCCGTTTTTGGTCCAATGCCACTAATGGCTTTTACTGGTAATGGCGCGAGAAATTTTCGTATGGCTTTTGGGGTAACATAAGTGATTCCATCCGGTTTGTTCCTACTCGTGGCAATCTTAGCAATAGTTGTATTTGGTCCAATGCCAATGGAACAGGTGATCCGTTCCTCTTCATAAATCTCCTTTTTTATCTCCTGTGCAAGAGGAATTGGATAGCCATGCCATTTCTTAACAACTGCTTCTGTTAAGTTGAGATATGCTTCATCAATCGATGCTCTTCTGAATTGTTCGGTATAGGAGTTTAAAATGTCCATAATATTATCTGACACTTGGCGGTAAAGCGAATAGTTTCCTCGAGGGATACAGATTATCTCCGGGCAAAGCTCTATTGCTTCTTTTGCTGACATCCCAGAGCGCACACCATATTTTCTCGCTTCATAATTACAAGTAGTGACAACACCCCTCTTTGTTTCTTTCTCACCCCCCACCATAACCGGTTTTCCTTTCAGTGAAGGGTTCTCTCGTATTTCTACCGCTGCAAAAAAGGCATCTAAATCAACATGGAAGACAAATTGCTTTGTTGTAGTTGTTGTCATGAGATTCGTTTTTGGTTCATGCTGGTAAAATGCCATTTGTTTTCACAATATGTCCTCTTTACTCTTTTATTAGTTTCTTTGTCATGCCCTAAAAAACCGTTGCTGGAGAGATAGCTGAAACTATTGTAGCAAATTAGCAATTTCCAAAACAAGGTACGTTTCTTTAGTAATCACAAAATCTTTCTTACCTGGTGCACAAATAAAAAGCGTTTTTCTACGAAAGGTTTTAGGTTTCCTCTTCTTCGCCAGAAACTAAGTGATAACCCAAAGCTAAAAGGCCACCTAATATAAGAACAACATAGATAATATAGAGAATTGTATTCGTATCGACCATTGTTTTCATTCTCTCATCAAATTTGTGATTTGTTGTTTTCTTTTTTTGTTTAAAAACTCTTTGTCTTTTCCTTATTTCTTTAATGCCCCTTGAAAATTACCCTTTACCATTCTATTGTAAACCTCTCGCACTTTTTTTCTCACCGTAAGAGTTTATTAGACTTATCTTGGAATTTAAAAAAGCTAACTTATCACAAGTACTTATTGGAGTTTTTTGCATGCTCAACCATCGCAGTTTTTGTCCTAACTTACAAAAGGTTATTGACACTCTTGGTTTTGAAGCCTTCACGCCTATTCAGCAATTGGCTTTCCCTGTTATAGAAAAGCATGAGCATGCCTTGATCATTAGTGCCACGGGTTCTGGCAAAACAGAAGCGGCGGTTCTCCCTGTTTTTAATCGATTACTTGCGCAATGGGAAAAGGGCATTAAAAAACCCGGGATAAATATTCTCTATATTACTCCTCTTCGTGCTTTGAACCGCGATATTTTCAAACGAGTCATTGAGATCGGCAATCAGCTGGGCATTCGTACAAGCATTCGCCATTCTGATACAACACAGCATGAACGACGCAAACAAACATTAGACCCACCTCATATGTTAATAACCACGCCGGAAACGCTTGGTATTATTTTAACCGCCAAACGCTTGGGGCAGCACTTACGTAATGTTTCATGGGTAATCATTGATGAAATCCACGAGCTTGTTGATTCAAAACGTGGCACCCAACTCTTTTTGGCTTTAGAACGTCTTGAACGGTTCTGTCCAGACAGCTTTCAAAGAATCGGGCTTTCAGCCACAATCGGCAATCCAGCCTTAGTAGCGAAGTTATTAGTTGGTCCTCATCGAAAATGCACCATTATTGAAGAACCTACCAAAAAAGCTATTTCATTGAACATTCTTTATCCAAAACCTTCAGAAGAGGATCATTCTCTGGCCGAGAGAATTTACTCGAGTCCGGAGGCAACGGCTCGCGCACGTAAAGTTATTGACATTATTAGGAAACATGAACACACCCTTGTTTTCACAAATACTCGACAATTCGCTGAAATTTTGGGCAATCGAATGCGTCTAATCGGCACAGATTTCCCTTACGGCGTGCATCATGGATCTCTTTCAAAAGAAATTCGGAAAGAAGCTGAGAATCGTTTTAAAAACGGGCAATTAAAAGCCATAATTTGTACCTCGAGTCTTGAACTTGGTATAGATATTGGTTCAGTAGATACTGTTATTCAAATGATGTCTAGTAGAGACATTGCACCACTTGTTCAGCGTGTTGGTCGTAGTGGGCACAAAATTGGAAGAACAAGCCATGGGATTTTAATTACCATTGATGCAGAAGATATACTCGAGTCTGCTGTCATTGGTAGAAAAGCCCTTAACAAGGAACTCGAGGTCCCCAAACCTCACATTAAACCCTGGGAAGTACTTTCGCATCAAATTGCCGGCATTCTTATGGAGACTAGTCCGGTCTCTATCAATGAATTATTAAAACTCGTCAAACGTTCCTACCCCTATAAAGGCCTTACCCGCGAAGAGCTTGTTACTCTTCTCCAATTAATGAAAGAGTTAGGAACAATTTGGCTGGAAGGAGAGATAATTACTCGGCGGAGAAACACTCTTCATTATTATTTTGGTAATCTTAGCCCCATTCGAGACGTTAAGAAGTATCGCATTTATGATGTTGCCACAAACCGAAATGTTGGCACCCTAGATGAGGAATTTGTGGAAATTCAAGGGCAGGTTGGAACAGTTTTTATTGTAAAAGGTGTTCCTTGGAAAATCCTTGCTATACATGAGGACCGTGTGGAAGTTGCCCCGGTTCACAATCCTATTGGTGCTCTTCCTGTTTGGGACGGCGAAATGATCCCTGTTCCTTTTTCAGTATCGCAAGAAGTCGGGAAAATCCGAAAAGCCGTTCAACAGTTTTTTATTGAAGATGATAATTACCTTGCGGCGATTAAAGCTTTAGATTCTTATCCTATTGAGGAAGATGCTAAAGCCGTTGTTGTTTCCTTCCTCTTTAAGCATTTCTCGACAGACATGCCAATGCCAACTGATAGCACAATGATTATTGAAACTTTGGGGTCAAATATGGCAGTCATTCATGCTGATTTTGGCAATAAAGTCAATCAAACCCTCGGGCAGCTCATAAGCTCACTTCTTATGGCTAAATTTGCTTGTTCTATTGGCTTTCGATCAGATGCTTATCGTATCATTTTAACGTATCCTTATTTTCTCCAGCCCGAGCACATTGAAAGTGCCATTCGTGAGCTTCGTGGGGAGTTTGTCGAAGAGCTCTTGCGGAGAACACTCCCACAAACAACAATGTATGAATGGCGGTTTGTTCATATTGCCAAACGCTTTGGTGTACTTCGTGGTCCTTGGGAATCCGGAAAGATGCACCCCCGTAAAATTGCTCGAGCATATGAAGGGACCTTGGTTGCTGAAGCCACTCTAAATGAATTGATTCATGATAAGATGGATATACCTTTAACCACGAAAGTTTTAGAGCGAATACACGCTCAAGAAATTGAGATTCTTACCATCGCTAAAAAGAAAATTGATGACTTGTCGCCTCTTGCTGAAGTAGCTGTTAATCAATTACGGTTCACTGGCTTTGTTATTCCTAAAAAACCCGATCGACAGTTAGCTGAAAAAGTACAACGGCGCCTTGATAAGAAAGAAGTTCGTTTGATTTGTATGTGGTGTGGAAACTACAATGTTATTAGCAAAATAGGTAATTTGGATGAGAAACCAACTTGCCCAAAATGTGGCGCTCGCTATCTTGCTGCTGTTTCTCCTTTCAATGAACAGCTTCATAAAGTTTTGAAGAAACACTTACGTCATCAACAATTGGCTCCGGAGGAAGAGAAAATCCTCAAACAGGGCTATAAAAGCGCAGATCTTGTTCTTGCTTCTGGGAAAAAAGCCATTATTGCTCTTTCAGCGAGAGGCATTGGTCCTAAAAGCGCTAGCCGTGTTCTTGAAAAAAGCTATGACAAAGAGGATTATGAGTTCTATTCTGAAATTATCAATGCTGAAAAAGAGTATTCCCGGACTCGCCCATTCTGGGGTGATTAGTAACCGTAAAAAAACTAAAGAAGCTTGGTTTCATGAAGTTAGCTCATGCACGAGTTTGCATGGTATGTGGTATTTATTGGCCGACCAAATGCCGGTAAAAGTTCTCTTATCCATCGCTTAACAGCTGCTAAACCGGTCATTGGGAAGAAGCCTGGTTCAACTCGGAAAATTATTGAATACCCTCTCTCTAAAAAGTTCCGTATTGTTGACATCCCAGGTTGGGGGAAGATCCATGGTAGACCTTCCATGTATGAGGAAAGAATAAAGGATGAGATTCTCGTTTTTCTCGAAGAAAACAAATTTCGAATTCCTGCCTGTATCCATGTAATTGACGCTAAAAGTCTTATTGATGTTTCAGAGCGCCTTGCAAAAAAAGGAATTATACCTATTGACCAGGAGCTCTATCAATTCTTGTGTGATTTGCATTTTATACCAATTGTGGCTTTAAATAAAATCGATAAAATTGACAAATCGGGGTTGGCTCGTACTGTCGCTTATTTCAAAGAGCTAATCGACATATCTACGCTTTCCCTTGAACATGACGCATCAATTATCACTGTCAGTGCTCGAAAAGGGGATAATCTTCCTGCTCTTCGAGATTTGATTCGTAAACGATTGCGTGCTGCTTCTGTGGAGGAATTTGAGCGTTATATTAAACTCTCTTAGCACAGATCCTCTTATTTAGTCTGAATGAATGAGCGTATTTTCTCTTCATTGACTGGTTATTTTTCTCTGAAAAAGCGGATGATTACAAAATATTTTAATAGCTTTTACTGTTAAGCGAATAGTGATTTGAATCTCGAGTGAAGGTTTAGATAATGTCGAGCTTAAATATTCAATGGACGCGTGGCAAACCCTTTGGGATTCTAGCCCTTTTAACTGGTTTTGCCATTCTAACTCAGATACCGATGATCTATCATGCACAAATGGTCATTCAAGTGTTAAAGAGCGGTTATCTCCCAGCATATATTGTTATTATCGTTGCCGCTGTCTTTATTATTACAAACGCAGAGATGGTTTTGTATGAGGCATTGCTAATCCGGTTGCGCTCTTATGATCTTAAGGACTATCGAGCACCTTTTCTCTCAAGTAGTATTATCAGTATCTTATATTTCGTAACTTATTTCGTTGTCTTTGCTATTGCAAACGGTCTAGAATTATTTGGTCTGCAGGACCCCGTGGCACAATATGCCATTTGTCAAATGATTAGTCTTATAATTATCATGGTCCTTGCGTTTTGGTATAATAAGAAGCAGACTAAAGTTTTGGAATTGCTCTAAACGCTCTTCCTCTTTTTTCCTTTTCCTATTTATGAAACGGGGCGCCAAAAGATCCCAAGTTCATCTGCTTTTTTCGTTGCCCTTTTCCATTCTTCTGGGAGGATTCGTCTATTTAAGGCACGGTATTTATCCGGCTGGCGAATAATCAAATAGTCTGGGTGATATTGATCCATTAGATTCACCATAGCGTTTGGGATTTCTTTTGCGCACCATTCTAAGATTGGAATAGTGTCTGCTTCTACCCTCCCGGGCATCAAGAGATGTCTAACCAGTACTTCCCCGGAGCCAGCTTCATACGCTAGCTTAATGTTACGAGAGACGATTTCTCGGTAATTATCTACGCCGGAGATTTTTTTGGCAAAATCATTCTCCCAAAATTTGAAATCTGGAAGCCAAAAATCCATGAGTTCGAGAAGCAATTTTGTTGCTTCAAGGGATTGATAATTGTTCGAGTTCCAAAGAAGTGTAATGTTTGCTTGTAAATATTTGAGCGAAGCAATAATTGTATGTAAATTTGGTGTGGGGTCCCCCCCAACGAAATTAATGTTTTTTGCTCCCTCTTTCCATAGTTGTTCTTCGAGTAAACTCAATCGTTTTGCGTCAGTCACTACACCAGCAGTCATTGATGGTTGGTTTTTTGTCTTCCATTCCTGTGAGATGTCATAGTTTTGGCAAAAGGCGCACTTGAAGGTACAACCTGCAAAAAAGATCGTTCCGCTGGGGACTAGAACCGATTCTTCACCTGTATGGAGAAATGCTGATGAAACAATTGTCTCTTGGCCAACTCGGCAAACCCCAATTTCCCCCTTACTTCTATCAATCCCGCATCGTCTTTCACAGAAATGACAATTGCGCAAAATGCGCCATGCTATCTCTTCTTTTAACTCAAGAAAAGACTTTTTGTGGGCCGGCAACTCATCTAAGGTTATTTGGTCTCCATTTAATTTCCTCAATAATTTTGGAAATTCTTCAGCAAGTCTTTCATGTTCCGCCCACAATTCTTCGAGTGTGTCCTTCTCCAAAGAACAGTCAATTGGCATTCGTTTCACTAATAAATAACGTGCTTTCTTCGCCCCATCTAGAATCCCACGATATCGTTGGTAGCGTTTGAGCACTTCTTTATTCTTCCAGACATTGACAGCATCCGGGCGAAATATAAACCACACAGTAAATCTCCTACATTGAAAATTCGTTTGCTCTAATATTATTTTTTCTTATGAGCGCTTATTTATACTATGCCTTGTTTCTTCTTTCAAATACCTTATTGCCGAGCTCTTTTTCTGGCTTCGGACCTTCTTTATACTCCAAGCAATCCTAGCTCAAGAAAAAAAGGAAGAGTTATTTGTAATTCTTTACAAAACTAACTCTGCTAATTCTTTCAAGGTAGAATCCAAAATAAACGGGTTGAAATTTTTTCCAAGAATCGTGGTGAGTTCTGTGAGTCGTTTATGTTTTTGAGTTGTTTTTGAAAATGGCCATTTGTGTTCTGGTTTGGGAATGATGCCCTCCTTTTCACAAAGCTCAACAAGGGCCACGATGCCTTCAAAGACCATTTTTGACGTGAGTTTCTCTGGCCGTTTTTCCCTCGAGTGCATGATTATTCCTTTTACTTTTTTGTCGCCATGATGATAGACCGATGGGGCATGTCCAAATTTAATAAATGGTTCAAACCCACAGCTCTCCAGCGTTTGATTGATTTTTGTAATGATTTCTTCAAAACGTAGGAGGTTATCACCTGCTATTCCGTACCCCTCGAACAGCGCTAATTGATATCCTTCTGGAGGATTTCTTTTTGCCATTTTTATTCGGATTTCTTTCTTTTGTTCAAATTCTTCTTTATTTACTGAGTTGAAATTCACATCAGGGATCGATTTACAAATTGTTTGAACTTTTTCTTGAAAGTCTAGCGGAAATTCCAAGATGAGCATGGGCGGGTTTGTTTTTCTGGAAATTTCCGGGTGATGGGCCTCTACAATTGCTTCGCCGTAGGTTAATGGAATGTTTGCTTCTATTAATTCATAAATGATTTTTCCTAGGGCATTCAAGTTTCCAGCATACGCGAGAGCAAATCGTTGATTATTATATTCTGAAAGTGGCTTGATTAGCAGTTTGAGTTTTGAAATGTAACCCAATGTTCCATGTGCTCCGGCAATGTCAATTATTGAGAAATTGTTTTTCTGTAATTTTTCTTGTAATTCTTTGCTGGAGCAGGTGATTTTTGCTTTTTTGTTGTCATTATCAATTTTTGTAACAATTATCTTATTGCCATGATAATCAAAAAGTTCCACCTCCAAAACGTTGTCTGCCATTGTTCCTGCTAACCAAGCATCATTTCCTCCGCCATCTGTGCTTAATATTCCTCCAACTGTGGCAATATCTCGACTAGAGGGTGCAACAAAGAATTTCCAATTGGGTTTTCTCTGTTGGATTTCAGCATTTAATTCATCGGGTGTGATACCTGCCTCAACAACTGCATATCCTTCATCAAAATTAATCTCGAGAACTTTTTTCATACGCATGGAACTAATGATCACTTTCTTTCTTGATGCGCCTGTGCACGCACCACTCATACTTGAGCCCCCGCCTTTACTGGTGATCGGCAGGTTGTTTTCTCGAGCAAAAGCTATAGCTGCTTTGATCTCCTCCTCGTTTTCTGGCACAAAAACCTTGACATTTGAGTCGGGGTCGATTTTCTGAAAGATTGAGGCATTTGCACCGATTATATATTTCTGTAGTTTTTCCATCTTTTATTCCTCCTAGAGATTGAGCGCTTTTACGAGATATTCTGCTATGTCGCTCGTTGTTATTTCATTTTGTTCAAATTGTTCCAAGCACGAAGGGCAACAAGTAACTACACAAGTATCTTCTTCTTTGAGTTTCTCCTTTATAATGCGATCCTCCATTATCTTGTTTGCCAGCTTCTCATCTGTTACACGTAACATCCCACCCCCACCACAGCAAGAAGGTTCCATTTCGACAATATTGATGCCTATTTTTCTCATCAGCGAGCGCGGTGCTTCAGTCACCCCATCATTCCGGAAGAGTTCGCAAGGGTCATGATACTTGAGCGTTATATCCAACTTGTTTGGAACAGAGTCGATTTTCTCATCGAAAAATTCTGTCACATGAAGCACTCGAACAGAAGGGTCAATGTGATGGTGCTCAAGAAGAGCTTCTAAACAACCCGGGCAATCAGTAATGATCGTTTTAGCGCCGATTTTCGTGAAAATGCTTGTGTTATGTTCTCGCAATTTATTTGCTTCGTTTGTTTTTCCAATAAGATCGAGTGGATGACCACAACAGAATTCTTCCCCTCCCAAGAGGATGTAATCTTCGCCTAGATATTCTAACACTTTTAAAATGGCGCGTAAAACATTTGTGTGCCTACTCCGGTAAGACATTAGGCAGCCAACGAAAAAGATCGTCTCAGCCGTTTTTCCTTCCTCATAAATACGGTCATCGATATCTGGAAAATCGTCATACAATTCCATTGTCCATGATTCGGTACGCATTTCGTTATCTAAACCATATACATTCTTTTCTTCTTCGACATTTTCAGCTATTGTGAGGAGTTTTGGGAATTGCTCAACGGATTCTTTTCGTTCTTCTTTGAAGATCTCTGTCAATTGTGTTTCAGAGCTGCATATTTCTACACATCTGCCGCACATCGTACAAGTAAAAATCGTTTTTGCATATTCTTTATCAAGCTCAGCGTCGAATTTCTCAGGAAAAGCATCTTTTAATTTTAAGTAATAGAGTTTTCCTCGTGGCGAAAATTGTTCTTCCTTTGTTGCTCGATAGATTGGGCAAATTAAAATGCATGAGCCACATTGAACGCACTTTTTCAATAATTCGCTAATTTCTTCTGCTTGGGGAGTCATGGTTGCTACCTTGAAATTAGTTTAGCAGAAGGACTGACAGAAATTGTTAATAAATTTACGCTTTAATTCTTAATCCTTCAATCTTCTTATCGGTCTTTTGCCGTAATGAGAGTGATTAAAAGCCATTTTGCCAATCATTTTTTTAGAGAAAAATCCGGTGGGTTTTAAAATCACGATAGAGGAATTTGAAACAAGCCATCTAATTGAGCAATTCTACAACGCTCTCCGAGGTTTTATTGTCCTTGAAGAGAGTGGCCTGCCAAAATATATTGAATTTCTTACAGAGGAGCAGTTTGACGTCATCCTTTTAGCCGGGTTGCTTTCCAGTTTACAATCTCTTGCTGAAGTTATTAGCGAAGAAAACATTAAAACCATAGAAACTACAAACTCAATCTTTTTGTTTGAATTTCGCGATAATTTCTTCTATATCTTCTGGGTCGAAAAAATTACCCCGAATATCGATTCTTATCAGGTTGTGATTAATAAATTAATAGCTCGCTTTATAGGCGCTCAGAAAATAAATATGGATAATACCCTTCTTATTTCTAATTTAACAGAAACACCTGATTTTGAAAAGCTTGGACAACGCATTATAAAGTTTCGTGCGATGGATATGCAGCTTTCAAATGCTTATAAGAAGATCATGGATGAATCTAATGCAAGTGAGGAAGTCCGACAGCTGACGAAAAAACTTGCCGGCATAGATGGTGTTCTTATCATCGACGAATCAGGCAAACTTGAATATTCTGAATTCTCACGGGGAAAACCATTATTTAATCTTCAGATTTTAACCAATTTTCTGGTTGGTCTTCGTAAATCAATTAAAAATCTTGACCCCGGCGACCTGGAAGAAGTAACTACCCAAAACTACCGTTTTATAGTGTATAACAGCGACGGCTATTTTTATGTTTTTGAGGTCATCAAAGGTCTGGCTGTTGACGAGGATCTTAAAAACATCCAGCAAAAGATAATCAGTAGGTACGAGGGCGTTCGCAACAAGAACCTTCCTTTTAAGCTTTTACAAGGTTTAGATACTGTTCCTGAATATGAACTTCTCGGGCGGCTAAAACTTGAGATGAAGGAGCGACAGAAGCATTCCTCTAGCCAACAAAGTTTGCAGCGACAAACCTCACGTCTTTCTTTTGGTGACTCCGTGAATAAATGGGCGCGAGAAGAAGCACAAATGCATACTTTCATGGCCATTTACCCGGATGTCATTCTAACTGGCATTGTTACCCCTTCCCGTCGCTTTTTCACCATGAAGCGGATTGCTGACAGTAATGACTGGATTGATTTGGCGAAAAATCTCGAATTATCCAAGCTCTTAGATTTAATCCCTGCAACACAACATACACTGAAAAAGATCCCTCAAAAAGGTAAGTTGTTGCTTTTATCCCCTCTTACATCTCAGTCCGTTTTAGTTGCCATCGTTGAAAAAACGAGTGCTGAACTTGAGCAATATATGCTTCGTCTTCCACTAATTCTACGCAAAATCAGTTCTAATCTTTTGTAGAAAAACGGTCTAGTGTTAATTGTTGACTGGCTCTTTTTGCTCCTTTGATAATTTCGATGTTTTGGTAGTTTGATGTTTCACCTATTACTAGCTCACCATATGTGCCATCAAATCCTGGTGGTGAAAAGCAAAAGTTCCCCTTCCGAACTTCTATAATCGCCCTAGCAATGGGTTCATCAACCAATTGTTGCAATATCTCTGTTAGCACCTCTAGTTTTGTTGTCCAGAGTTTGCACTCGTTACCAATTGCTCCAATTATGATCTCATAGAACAAGGTGACTTTCTTTGTGTTTGAATTTTTTGTTCCGAGAGCATGGGCAAGTATCTCTACAAGTGGCACCATCCGGTAGAAGTTTCTTTTTTGCCCGTAGAAGGTCCCGAATTCCCGTTCACTTCCTTGTGCTTTGGAAAGTTCAATGGCTCGTTGTAGCACACCCGGACTCATTGTTAGCCCACAAATTGGGCAGACCATATTTTTTGGCGCCCTGTCCGGTGAGAAGACACAAAATTCATCTTCTTTATGCCCTCGAATCCCTCCCCTGTGGCCTGTTAAGAAATAGCGCCCTTCTGAAGGGTGAAATTCTGCCGTATAACAAACACGATTGTTTCTAATTGCGTCAATTAATTCTTCATAACTGACTTTCTTCAAATCGAAGCTTGTTAATTCTCTCCCGAGTCTGTTTAGTGCTGCTGAATGAGCATCACTATTTGAAATCAGTGTTAGTTTGTCCAATTCAGGAATAAGGGTACAAATTGAGGGGTCTGCACTTAATCCTGTTTCAAATGCATGGATGCGTGATGCTACTTCTCCGAAAAAGTCGTCCATAAAAGTTATGGCTGGTTTTGGTCCATAAATTCCCAGAGGAACTAAGATATGTGCCGGAAAGAATTCCACCAATGGGTCAATCTCGAGTAATTTTGTTATTCTATTTGATGTTTCTTCGCGATTTTTGTTTGTAAGAAATGGTCTCCCCATCGAATTTTTCACGCCGAATTTCTCGAGTAATTTTATTGCTTCATCTACTGCATTGAAATTTGGCCAAAGGAAGACGCAATGGACATTTTTCCGTGCCACCCCCACAGGAGCAGTTATAGCAATTTCTGTTTGGAGGATAAATTTTGTTTCGAGATCTTTCTCCTGCTCTGCTTCTTTTAATTCAAAGGTACCATTTTCATCTGGATCGTGCAACTTTTCCTTAAGGATTTTTAACCATGGTTGATATAAACAATCACCTGTTCCGATGATCTGGACTCCCTTTTTTGGCATGTTTTTAACAGCTGTGGTAAGATCCAAACTCCCCGTGCCCCCGGCATAAGAAGAGTGCGCGTGTAAATCACAAATAACTCCCTTTCGGAAGATTTCCGGCAAATCTATTTGATCGAGATTAGCATTCATACCAGTTCAACAAAGATAAAACAAAGAGATTTAATAATTCTTCGTGTAATAATCATAGCAGAAATATTGCTGTTGAAATACCCACTAATTTGTGTTGTGAGTTCTTGCGTCAAAAAACTCCCCCCTCCTCGAAAGCCCATCAAAAAAGTTCTTCAAAAAAACTTGCTGCTCCTTCGACTTCTCAGACCTATTTTACAATAAAAGAGGCGATTAGAGCGAATTTAATTGTGGGGGTGTTAGCATTACTTATTTTCTTTCCATTGAGTTATTTTGCTCAATTTGAAATTATGGGGAGTGATTATTACTTCCATGCAACGCTCACGTTTTTCTGTTTCACAGTTTTACCGGTTTTGTATCTTGTAATTAATCAATTAGTTCGAATGAGAAAAATTCAGACGTTTTTTATTGGTACCCCCTCAGGCCTCTCAAAAAAGAACATACTTAAGAGCTTATTACAAGGGCTTGGGATGCATGCTGGAATCTTCTATCCATGGATAACCCTTGCAAATAAGAATGTTAGTGGTGTTATTAGCTTGAATTTTTGGTATTTCCATCTTTCTTCGCCAGCTGCCTGGTTTCGTGAGTTGCTATTCATTTCACTTAATATCATTATGTTTGAGTATTATTCGAAAGCTTTTGTACAATTACAGTTTATGCGTGCGAAAGGCTCTTTGATTTTTGGAAAAGGGAAATATTACCTCCACATTGGCAATGGAGGTGCTTTTCTCCTTCAATTTGCTGTTTGGATGGGTGGTCATTGGCTTGAATTTACTTGGTTGCCGGATATCATTGGTCCGGCAAATGCTATTGCTTTTATCACCATTTCGGGCTTATTGACAGGGGTAACTGTTTATGACACGGAAAATATACTCGGTGTAACCGTAGGGCATATCTTGTTGAATGTTCTTATTATGCTGACGTTTACCCAATAAGGCAAACAAATAAAACCCAATAAAAAAATTAAAAAAGAAGAAACGTGCAAATGAAACCCTAGTGTGGGCCGATAGTTCAGACTGGTAGAACGTCGGATTTGCAATCGAAAAGGTTGCGGACCTTCCGACAGACCTTCCGAAGGCCGCGAGCGAAGTATGGGATGAGTCCCTCCTTCCGCGAATTCAAATCTCGCTCGGTCCACCACTTCTCAAAATTTGGCATATATTGTTAGTGCAGTTATTTTTAAAAGATCCCCGAATATATATGGTATCACTCCTTTTATAAGCAGGGCATTCATTGTTAAAATCTCTCCTTCTGCAATTTTGTACCAGAAAAACAGCTGCAAAATGCCAGGGATATAAATAAGCAAAAAATTAATTGCTATGAGTATCACAAAAAAATTCTTCATAGAAAATTTGTCAGTAATGAGTTTTTCTCTTAAAAATCCCGCGGCAAAAGAAGCAATAATAAATCCGATTAAATACCCTCCGGTTGGCCCGAGAAGGCTTTGCAAGTCGCCGGTTCTTCCTGTAAACCAATCTATACATGATGCGCCTAAGAGAACATAAAAAAACTGGGCTAAGCAACCAAAGATCGGCCCCAGAAAAATGCCGCTCCCTAGAACAGCTACAGTCTGTAAAGTTATTGGGACTGGGGTGAATGGCAATTGGATTCTTAGCTGGGCAAAAATACCAGTTAGGCAGCTAAAAACGATTGACAGTAAAAATTTGGTTGTAGTATTTTGATTTGTTTGCCAGTCAATAATTCTTTTTGTACTATTACGGTATGTCAATATGATAGTATTCATGAAATTTCTATCCCCATTTTTTTTAGGATAGATTCTTCCTTTTTCTTTTGCTTTAACCACTTTGGTTTTTTACAGTATTAAAAAAGTAAATTATTGAAAAAGTGTTTTTATTTATCGTCGTTCTTTTTTCAGAGCATTTCATCGATGCTCTTGCCACGATGATGCAACCGCATTTTTAGTTCGGTCATCAAATCTGCGCGTTTAAATGCTTCTTCTGATACTCCTCCGGGTTTAACACTTAATGCTTGATTTAAATAGCGGTTTATTTGCGAGATGTTTTTTATTGTGTCTTCTGTTATTCCTAAACAAATGACCATACTGATATGCTCTGGAGAAACTTTTTCGAAGAAAATATCGTATTTATCTATTTTTATATGCCCTTCTCCACCAATGCGAATTTTTCCCAGTTTGTCCATGTATTGCTCGAGGTTTATTTTCGCCAAGGTTTGTTCAATTGTTTGTAAAATAATGGAATCTTTTCCTTGTTGAACTGCACCACAAACGCGTTCGGCTTGTTCGGTATAAACTGCTATTGCAATGAAATTTGGGTTATTATCTAAAGTTGCTTCTATAATGTCTGAAAGGCGTTCTGCGGTTTTCTCTTGTATTTTCTTGCTTTCTCTTGCCTTTGTGGTCAATGGTTTGCCAATTTTTGGTGGCACTACCTTTTCTGTTGTCCCGGTTATTTTAGGTGGTGTGATGGTTTTTCGTGGTGTGGTGATTGGTTTTGATGTTGGCGTAGCCGACGTTTTAGAAGGCATTGTTGGTGGTTGACTGAGTTTCATACCTGTAGGTGTCTTTTGTGGAGGAACATGAACGGGTTTTGTGAGAAAGGCTTCTTCCGTTGAAGTTGTCTTCGTTGCGATGGTTGGTTGAGGAGTGGCTACTGGTCTTTCTTGTGCTTTAGCTGTTGTTATTTTTCTAGGTAAGAGCTCCAATAAAATTCTTTGAAACATTTGGTTCGAAGAATCATTATAAATACTCGTAATTGATGTATAAAGCTCTCCTGGATATAAGTTATTGATTGGTTTAATTAGTGGCGCTAACTGTTGCAAGTTCAGTTTAACCTTGGCTTCTGTCCCGGGATCTACTTTATGAAATAACATATAGGCTTTCGTCTTTTTCAAATAATTTGCAACACTTTTAATCCAAATGATGAAAAAGTTCGCGACTTCTTGGAATTTTCGAACATCGAGTGAGTCAATCACAAAGACAATAGCATTTAAGCCATCGACAAGCTCTTTATTGCCTATATAACTTTGCCTGAATTGTTTTCCTCCACCAGCATCGATTATTTGAAAGTCTGTTCGCAAAAAATCATGATCGTATTTTGCTATTCCTCTTGTTGCCGGGATTTTTTTCAGCTGGTTGAGTGGTTTTTTCAAAAAGAATTTCTGATAGAGGGTTGTTTTTCCCGCGCCATCCAAACCAAGGAGCAATATTTTTTGCATACTCAATCACTGTTTCCTAGTCGCAATAATTTCTTTTAACCACCATTTTTTTAATAAAAAATTATCGTTTCAGTAATTTGTTGATAGAATTACTTTTGATAATTTTTCTTTTATGTCTATTCTTAGTAATCCAATTCTTCTTTCTCGTTTTTTTAATAGTCTTTCTTATATTAATTTCTTTGTTTCTTAATTATCCTTCCCCCCTTTTTCTGTTTTCAAGGCTCTTTTTCCCAAATGGAATGGTTTTTATGGATGGTTAATTAAATATCTGTTATCTGTATGGATTATTTACCAAAATTTCATCTATTGGAGGAAAAAGCAATTTGATCCAAGCGTTATGGATTATCACTGAAACAGGTCAGTGTATTTTTAGCCACAAATATAATGAAGAACTAACGATCGATGATCAGCTTATTTCCGGACTCCTTACGGCATTTGATGCCTTTTCAAAAGAAAGTGGCATTGGTGGCGTTCAGCAAATTGCTGGTGAAGACAATCAATTTGTTTATGGCTCCTCCGGGAAATTATTTGTTGCAGCTCTTGCAGACAAACGAGATAATGCTGAGTTAGTCGAGAAACTGATGGTTAAAATTTCTGATTTGTTTCAAGAAAAATACAAACAATATTTGGCGGAAATTTCCTTTGTCGATTTAAATGTTTTTAATGGCTTTGAAGGAGAGATTGATAACATTCTTTTCAAGAAAATATACAAACGCGGCGTCGGTTCAACCATTTTTGGTATTATTGTTTCTTTGGCGCTTACCGCAGGAATCTTTCTCTTACTTTATGACTACTTGAATGTAGCCATTTTTTTAGTGTTCCTCATTTTTGTCCCCGGTTTATTTATTGGTTCCCTAATTGCTGGTAAGAGTCTCTATGGCCTGATTGCTTCGACAATTTCAGTGCTTCCTATTATGGGTTATTATGCCTTTTCTATTGTTACTAATGGTCTTGCAGCAGGAGATTCTGTCCCCTCTATGGTTTCCAATGTCTTTCTAATGGCTGTAACCTATATCACTATAGCAATGCTCTGTGGCATTCTTGGTGGAGGTGCTATAGACCGCCGGCGTTTATTCCCCCTTGAAAAACCCAAGAAGTACATTGAGGTTTTTCCGTCGGACGTTCAAGTCGCCACACCAGACGTTGGGCAATCAGTGACTTACCCAGAGCAACCTGCTTTGCCAGACGATCTCTATCAACAACAACCTCAAACTGACTTTTACGCTGAGAGTTCTTCATTTATCCAAGAGCCACAGTCAAATAACAATGAGTGGGAACAATAATTTTTCTCACTCTTCATTTTTGTCAGAGGAATGATTCATGCCTTCGAACAAAAAACCACCCACTAAAAATCTAAATGATACCAGTTCTTTAACAGCTGAAGAGGAGATTATCTATTCAGCCCTGGGTAGTCAAGTTCGACGTGAACTCATCACCTTTCTTTATGAAAATGAAAAAGCCGGTTTTTTAGACCTGCAAAAACGGTTCAAATTAAAGGTTGGGTCGTTGTATCATCAATTGAATATGATGAAAGATCTTTGGGAACAAGATGCAGACAAAAAGTATTCTCTAACTCCGCTGGGAAAAGTTGCCTACAATCTAATAT
>Ga0190349_1000058_pt1 | contig 40151 bp, 66 predicted proteins | sample 48721378_MG_FD_179798 | JGI IMG/M metagenome (GOLD analysis project Ga0190349, IMG submission 179798) | Hydrothermal vent microbial mat bacterial communities from Southern Trench, Guaymas Basin, Mexico - 4872-13-7-8_MG | ecosystem: Environmental > Aquatic > Marine > Hydrothermal vents >...
TTTTACATCAATAGAAGGGGCACTCACGCCAAATTGTTTTTCTTTCTCTACTATTGCATCCAAAGCGGATGTTGGGAATACAGCCACTTTCAATTTCCAAGTTCCTTTCGGATCTCCTGTCTTGAATACATACTCATAATAGGCTCCAGAAACGCCTGGCGGTAGGGGGACACTGCTTGGCAATCCAGAAGGCAGCGATATCGAAGATCCTGCAGACAGTTCGAAGGTCTGTTCAATACGATCAATATAGAAATTTTGAGAAGTGATCAAATCTGAGACCATACGGAACTCTACAGTTTTGCCACAGAGATTTGTTACATTAACAATATATTGAAGCTTATCTCCAGCAAATGGATAGAAAGTACCGGCATTGATTAGAATATTTGTTTCAAAGTTCCAATACTCTATTTCTTCTGTTTTTGTTTGACTGCCAAGCTTAACTGTGATATCACATTTTCCAGCATCAAAGGCTGTAAAAGTATATGTTCTTTCAACATTATCCCCCCCTGCTATAGATACTGGACTTGATTCATCAAGCAATATAATGCTTCCCTGAGTCACTTTAACAGAAATTGTTCCTTGTTTTGTTGTATCTGCTGTGTTTGTTATAACAATACTTATTTTCGCTTGTTCCCCAGCAATATAATTGTCTTTCTCTGTTTGTATATCTCCAAGTGTCAATTCATCTGTAGCATATACTTCCATCGCTCCAAAAATTTCAACAAATAGTAGCAAATTCAAGAAAATAATTAAAGCCATTTTTTTCCTTCTTTTTGCTTGTTTCCATAGTATTTGCATAGAAAAAAATGCAGAAAATCCACTAAAATTTTTACACATAGTAGCAAATCGCTTCAAATCCAAAGAAATACTTCTGCTTTTTGGAATAAAAAAAGGTTTCATGTGAGCACCACCCTAAGAATAATAATGAGCATGCCCCATGTAAGCATCGAAATGACAATTTTGTTATGAGAAGTCATTTTGTTATATTCTTTCCAATTCTCTTCATCAATTATCCTCCTGCAATTGTCACAGAGTTTATTGTAACTAGATCGAGGCATGATCGTTAGTTCAAGATCTTCTTTATTTTTTTCTTTATGAAGGAAATTCCCCGGAGCCAGAAAGATAGTTTTTATTCCTTCTATCACTTTGTTTTTTCTTATACAATCTCCAAATTCTTCTTCTATAGAATTTACGATATTTTCGGCTTCTCTTATTAATTCATCTACTTTTTCCATTTTCTTATCAAACTCTTTTTCATCCATATTCTCACCTTTACCTTTATTTTTACACATAGCTATAAATACCTCCAAACTATGTTTTATACTCCCAGATCATCAAAAGACCGCCGATAATGGTCAGTACCAACCATATGATGGTATATGTTGAAGGGAGGGTATAGGCCAGATCCCTGAAATATAATCCAAGATTGTAAAGGAACTGCAGAGCTCCTGTGCAGAAGATAAATTCCCATACAAGCATCCTAAGGCCTGCACCGCTCATATTCCATATCCACCATTTGCCTTTGTTTGTTTTGTAATGCACCGTTAAGGCACACACAAGAGCTATAAAAGCCCATGGCGACCAGAACATGGTCTGGAGTATGTTTCTTATTATTTCCTCTAAATTTTCTATCATTTTATTTTTCCTCCACTTTTCTCCCTCCAAGGGAGAATTTCTTTAATTTTTATCACATATAACGTTGTGACTATAATACAGAAGACGGTAATCCACGGTAGGGATGTTTTTAATCCTGCGTAAACGGTAGGTAACTCTTTCACAATTTTAGATTCAGGAGGCAAAGGCTCTTCCTCTAATTCCTTAAGGATTACATCATGTTCAACAATCGGATTATCGAGCTCAATATCTTTAATATACCCCTGATAGCTTTCCTTTGAGACTGTGAGAGTCCATACACCAAATCTTTTGTCGTAGAAAATGTAGTATCCAGAGCTCCCAGAGTACACTGTTTCTTCAGTCCATTCTCCATCTACAGTACTCTCTACTCTTACCGCAGCTCCCTCTATCCCTCTAAAGTTAGAATCTCGTATGTATCCCTCGAGGTTTCCTTCCTTTGGTTCTGGTGTAGGGCCTGGGGGAGTACCTGGATCGTAATTAAGTATGAAGGATTTTTCAAGATCAGTTATCGGTCCATACCCCAGAGCTGTAATATTGATCCTAAAATTGCATGTAATGTTTGTTGCAGTGACATTCAAAGAAGATATATCTTGGATGTATTTGTATTTTCCAGGCTCGATTTCATTCCAGTTTCCACTTATGAGCGTTGCAAGCACATTGTCTCGGTAATCTTCAACTACTCCAGTGATTGTGCACCCCGAGACTGGAGCTCCTGTGTCTGCATCGCTAGTTTCAACATAAAATTTTGCTTCCGTATCCGTATCTCTGTACTGGGATTTGTCTGTGGTAAGTGTTGTTGTGAAATTTGGTACTTCCTCTAAACTCCCAACACTATAAAAACTTGAAGGATCGTTCATATTATTGTACTCTGTAGAAATCCACTCTGTTGAACGGGCTACATTACTTATGCGGACTTCGTCTATTTTACCATTAAAGTTATAGTGTTGGTCGTATGTTGTTCCAATGTACACATCCTTAGAACTAGTACTCGGAGTACCACTATATGGGCTTACATCTGCTTGTTCAACTCCATTCAAACATATATATAAGTTATTACTTCTTCTAACACCAACAAGATGATACCATTTTGTCTTTGTGAAATCACTATCAATTTGTACATCTGAAACATCACCACTATCTCTCATCTGAAAGGAGTATCTTTTATTATTCTGATAAAGCCCCCATTCATCCATATAAAAACGTAATTTTCCTACTATTACTTCTAAAGTATTATCGTTATCTGAATTAATCAGACATTCTATTGTGAAATCACCACCACCAACCTCTGTAGAAGTATCATTCCCACAATCAACATAATCATCTGTACCATCAAAATCCTGTCCTTTATATATCTTCCCTGTTACTTCATTCGGCTCATTAGCCGCTTTTTTAGTACCATCATTATCATTAGAAGTTGAATCGAGAATAGTAGAAGTCGTTGCGTCGTTCATGTGATACACAGCAACATATCCGTTGCTCCAAGTTCCAGTAACATCTTCTTGAGAAGAGCAATCTGAATTGCCGAAGTACATATATATCTCTGTATCGGTAGTACTGGAGAGTGAAGGAATTTCTACCCAGGCATATAACTCTCCAGTATAGCCGTTGAAAGATTCTATTTCATGAGAGAGCTTTGTTCCTTCCGAAGTAGTGAAGAATATATCCTCTCCAAAATTCTGTGCGTAATCTGCAAGATCGCTGTCGGTAAGAGAAATCAGAACGGGAAAATCTGTTAAATCTCCTGCAACTTTATCAGCATCTATTGTGATTGGTTTTCTATAGCTCCAATCGGTATCATACCATGATGTTTCCGCACTGAGAGGTATTGGTAGGATGGAGAATAAGTATATCACTACCAATATGCTTCCTATTGTGATTTTTCTTTTATTTTTCATCATCATCCCCAAGGAATTAGTCTCCAAATTGCATCTCCAAGGCTTTTCAGAAGATCGCCACCCTGATCTTTTATCCAATCGAGGATGGCATTAATTAGCGATCTAAAAAAGTCTATGAAAATTCCTAGTATCCCAAAATGTGCGAGCGTGGCGAGAATCAGAACAATGGCTATTAAAGCAAGGATTCCTTTTATCATGTTATTTACCTCCTATCCACCATCCTAAGCCCAAAAACCCAAGTATGAGGAGGAAAAGTGGATCCATCATTGCATTCAAAAAAGATCTTACAGAGCCTATGCAGAGAAAACGTAGTGCTATATATAGTGTAAATCCGGCTATTACAGTTACTCTGTTCGAAGTATCCCAGAAGAAAAAAAATGAGCAGACGGACAGCAAAACAACGATAAAATAACTGAGATATGGCTGTGCTGATGGATATAACTGTAGAAAATACTTCTGAGTCTCTGGTATAAAGTAAAGACTAAAGAAGATTATTGCTGTTACTACTGCCAATATTCTCCTCTTAATTTTTTTATCCATTTTATCCTCCTTGTCTTCCAGTAAATATCAAAAAATATGCCGAAGGCAACGTTAAAATCAGCATCAGGATCTTAAGGAATACTCTAGGATCCCAGAGCATCAAAACGGCTATGGTTACTAAAGCAATCCCCAAAACTCTTTTTATAGGTCTCATAGTTCCCGCTTTCATGTTATCTCCTCCAACTCTTCAATGCAAATGTTATAACTACAACTCCAATTACATAAGGTAGCAGGTATAATGTGCTTGGCTCCATATATAGTAGGAGAGCCAGATTGCCAGAAAATAAAGTGAAGAACCATAGTAAGAATTTACTAGTCCTGAGCGTTTTGTCTCCTGAGAACATTGACCCTCCTTTATTGGATTTAATGCAGATAACAAGCAATGTTACGACCAATGCGGTGAAAAAGTATCGATACTCAAAAATAAGACTGTGAAAAGAGGGATATATACCCTCAATACCCTGCCTTATTTCCTGAAATATATCCATTTCGACACCCTTATATTAGCTGTAATAGCCATCCATGTCCCAGAATGTAAAGTACGATTGCCAGTATCAGCTGTAGCTGTATGAAGCCCCACGCAAATGGATCCACAAACCATATCTTCATGCTTCCTGGGATTAAAGTAAAACGCACAGGAAGCACTATGTAGAATCCTGCGAGAGCGAGTGCCAGACCTGTACCTGCACCGATGTTGAAGAAACTTAATCTCCCCACAAAGGGCAATGCAAAACCACAGATACCTGCGAAGATTATCGCTCCCGTAATTATGTTCAATGGTGCTTTCTTACCTCCACTGTAGAACTTTCTGCCGTTATCAAAAAGATTGTTCAGTAGCTCTATAGCCAGCCCAAATGCAATTCCTAAACCAACTATCGCTTCAGCAGATTCAAGAAGTGTAGCACTGCCATAACTTCCAAGCATTATTGCGAAGATTATCGTTCCCCATACTGCTGCCATGACCTTGCTTGTCCATTTGCTCATAGCATCGCCCCCAGAGCCATAGAGGCATGTCCTTGTATCCATTCCCATATCGTTGTCAACCAGAACATCTGGGCTTCTATCCATTCTCCAGGTGAAAGCCATCCACACAATATTGCTGTTGCAACACTACCGATCCAGAAAGCTAACAATAGCATATCATCTCCTGTCTCCGGAACTGCATGGTATATTGCATAGAATATTGCTACGATCAAAAGCCCCGGTGTTATTGTTTGAGCTCCTATGATTACAATTACTGTGTAGACAATCGCAAAAGTCAAAGCCATTCCTATTATTGTCTTCAGAAGATAACTCTGCGTAGGAATTTTTAGGTATGCAGCCTTATAATCGTTATCATCAAAAGCACTGTCTATGAACTCAGAGACAACAGGAATAACGAACACAATGCTTGCATTTGCTACAATAATATCTCTGAACGTCTGCTCTGCAATATTATATGCATCGAAGAATTTACCTAAGCATAGGAAGATCACGCCCATGATTCCTCCTATTCCCAAAGTCATCAATACATCATTTCTTTCAAAACTCGGCCATTCCATTTTATCGACCTCCATATTTTTTATCTTGGGCGTCTTTTGCTACCAAGACGCCACCTACCATCGTTAAGATTATAGCGATGACCATAATAAGGTAGAATCCCCATAACTCAGCTAACAATGCCCCATCTCCATAGAAGGGCATAAGATTGATATACCCAAGAACAATAGAACAATAGCCGATCACATCAAAGAATCCTTCATAATTCGTTTTTTTACCCGTATTCAGCATGATAAATCCAAAAATGAAATTAACAATTACACCTGCAGCATAGATGATCGTCTCTTGCCACACTGCAAAGGATCCTGTATAGCTTGTAACTCCCCACGTAAGACTTGGGAGGATATAATTCACTTTCCCTCCAAATATCCATATCGCTATTGCATGACCTAATTCATGTAGGAGTGTAGAGATCCATATGCCAAAGACGATGCTGAGACTATATATGAAATATTGTTTTTTCATGTTATCCCCCCAAGAAGATCTTTGATCCATTCTAAAGCACCAACTTCATATCCTAATATTGATATCACGATAATACCCGCACCAATAAAGAATAAGAATGAATTTTTAGTAAATATCCCAAGAACAATGCAGATGATACCTATTGCTATGAAAAGTCCATACCCCTTAAGGAAATTCCATATGTTCTTCAGAAATGCCCAGATGTCTGGCCATCCTGGAGCTTCAGTTCCGACGCCAATATCAACTTCATTACTATCAGTACCTTCATAGCTTGCCTTGAAAACATACACGCCTTCATATTCACAAACAAATTCTACTTTCCCCGCACCATCAGTGACCAACGGATCTACTTTTGCACCGATAGGTACCTGTATTGCTCTTATACTTGCTCCAGAGATAGGCTTTTCTTCTTTATCAAAAACACTGAAGGTAACAGTTTCTTCAAACTCAGCATGATAACTTACAACACCATTTACTCTGAGATTAACATCTCCAAGTTCGGCGGGTGTATCACCAACTTGCAGAGTTACTTTATTCGTTGTTTTATCCTCTTTAAATCCTTTATAAGTATAACTTCCAGAACTATCATAAGTTTTTGTAAATTTTCCCTGAGAGTTTGTAGTCCCTATCGAGAACATCTTAATATCGCCAGACATTCTCCAGATCTCAACTCCCTGAACAGGACTATCATCATTCTCCGGATCAACAACTGTAAATGTAGCAGATTCATTTGGATCGATTTTAGCTGGATCAACAGTTAGAATATAATCCCCACTTTCATCTGTAGTCATGATAAAATCTATTTGTTTATCAGAATTTAATGTAACTTGCATCTCTCCTGAATACGTTCTATTAGGTACACTTCCCCCAGCGGTACCAGTATAATGTCCTACAATTCCATAGGTACCTTCTGGGAGACTAAAAGACACATAGCCATTGGAACCTGTTGTTTTGGTCTCTCCACCTATTGTGATGTAGGCATCTTCAACAACATATTTTTCTTCTTCATACTGCACCATTGCAGTAATTTCAAGATCGTATTTTGGAGCTTCTTCTTGCGAGAGAACTACATCATAATGTTCATGTTCTTCGTCTATTGTAACTATCTCTACCTTGTCAAAATATCCTTCTTTTGTAACTGTGAGCTCCCACTGTCCATAAGGAAAACAAGTATCCCAGAAATCGTAGTATCCACTACTATCTGAATAAGTCTCTTCAGTCACTTGCCCAGTCCCTCCAGGATTCCCTTTGATCTGAACATATGCACCACCGATACCATGACTATCTACATCTTTGATATATCCATCCAGAGTTCCATGGTCTTCTGGTATCCCCTCATCATTCACATACAGAATTACGCTTCCTACACAAGGATACTCTATACTTATTCGGGATCCAAGCCATAAATCCATATAAATTTCTACTTTTTCACCCCAGTAACACTCAGGGATCTTCCCCGCCAAGAATTCCCATGTAATCTCCATTTTTGGATGGAGGCTCCAAGAATCCTTTATTTCTATTAAATCTTCACGATAATAATGAGTATCTGATTCTGTAAGGAAAATATAGCCTTTCTCAAAATCGTACCAAGAGGTATCTTCGTCAGGATCTCTCACTTTGAATCTTACTGCTGGATCATTGGGATAGAACTCGAAAGATCCTACTTGTGATGGTGCTTGTTCACCAAAGGGGTAATCACCTTCACCCCTCACGATAACAGTTTCATCAGTATCGAACTCATCCTTAGGATTTCCTTCCTCATCCTCACTCCACAATTCCAAATTAAGATCTTCTCTAACCTCATACTGATATTCATCACTCTTTTCATATCCATCCTTCTCTGCATAGATTTTGTACGTTTTTGCATCTGTAAAAGTGTATGTAAGCATTCCAAATCCATCCGTAACACCGATCTCCTCATCCCACCAGAGAGATTTTGCTATTTTTACTGACGCACCTGCGACAGTATCGCCGTTGCCATCTTTGACAACAATAGTTGTTTCCTGGTCTTTCAATCCTATTGAAGGACTGAACTCAAGATAAAGCTTGTTTGGATCTCCTGTTCCCGATATGTTGATTTTTATCTCTCCTTCGTCAAGATAGCCGGTATCTGGATTTACTGCCTTTGCTTTGATATAATGATCTTCTCCCGGTGTCCATGCTTCGCCATCTTCTATAGTTTTGAAACATTCAAAATATTCGTAGTCTAGATCAGGCATTCCTGAATGCACCATTTGTGACGCAACGTATGGCGCTACGGGCCCATCATGCCAGATCATCACTACAACATCGTGGAATGGATCACCATTTTCATCGAGATACTCTACTCCGACATATATCTCATCTCCAACAATGAAACTCGTTTTCTCTACCCACGTCTGGGTATCATAGCAATGGAAGATAAAAGGACCTGAGGGGGGTGGAGGCTCGGAGCTTACAACATAATCATACTCTGCACTTTTTTTCCATCCACTCTTCTCTGCAAAAAGAGTATATGTTTTCTCCTCAGTGAAAGTGTAACTCAGTTCTCCATAACTATCAGTAATGCCAAGTTCTTTATCGGTCCATAAAAATCCACCGTCTTTCCAGATGACCTTTGCACCTGCAACTGGATTAAGATCTGCATCTGTTACTGTGATTATTGATGTCTGATTTACCACTCCAGGATAAGGCTCCGCCTCTATACGGAGCTGATCAGGTTCAGGGGGAGGTGTCGGTGGTGGTGTCGGTGGTACGGGAGGACCTGGGGGTGGAGTTGTTGTCGGTCCAGGAGGACCGGGTGGACCAGGTCCTGTTTCCTCTGTTGTGATCTGAATCGTGTCAGTGACAGTTTCTCCTGAATAAGACGCTGTTACCTCAGCGGTATAGCCATTTACGGCATCGAAAGCACTACACGTAATAGACGCCGAGAATATTCCACTATCTCCCGTCTCTCCTGAAGAGGGATTTACTTGTAAGGGTGCTGCACCTTCTCCATTTGGAGACGTGGAGACATCTACACTAGCACCAGAAACACCACTTCCATCATAAGTGACCTCCGCAGTGAGAGTACTAGAGTAACTCCATGAGCTCGTATTGTAATCGATATTCGTATTTGATAAACTGATCTCTAGACCTCCTGTACCGCCACCACTATCATAATTCAGAGTAAATGAAACAGATCCGGTCTTAACTGTGTCATAATCTGGAATTGTAACTTCTGCGGAGAAAGAACATTCAACATTATCAGCGGTGACACCGAGATCTGCAATGGAAACAGTATGCTGATAATATCCTTCTCTGGGATTTGTCCAATCACTCCAAGACGCTAGAGTAGTACCATCATATTTTGTTATTTCTCCTGTGATCGTACACCCTAGGACACCATTGTTGTTACCATCTGAGACAATGACCGTAGTCCCTACGCTTTCATCAGCATCAGTATAACGTGATTTATTGGTCTGCACAATGATCTGATATGGTCCTTCATCTCTTGTGAATACTCCGCTGTCACTTCCATCATTATATCCTTCCTTTGAGACTGTACACTCATAGTTATAGGTGCCAAACTGATCGAGAATAAATGCACATGATGTATAGGTGCCATCACCGTTATCTGTCCACGTAAGAGTTGTATTGGTGCCAGTATCGGGGTACGTTATCGTTTCATCGATTGTACATCCTGTGCATGGATCTCCATTCTCATCTGCAACTGTCACTGTGAAAATTGCTTCTGTATCAGTCATGTCGTAGTGAGTTTTATCTGAGGTCATTTCTACGGAAGTAAAATCTTTTGTATACGGAGAATTAGCATCATCAGAGAGATAAATTGAATCTGCACGCAAATTCAGATAATTGCAATCATGAACATATATTTCAGCACGATACACTGAAGCATCATCCCCAAATGCAGCAGAAGATACTTCTGTTTGATTCAAATAAAAATGAAATTTTGAATCTGAAGTATCTGATATTATTGCAACATCAAAAGATGAAGAAAATGAGACATTTTCAGTATGTTTTAATGCACCATCTACATAGAAGCAAACATCTGCACCTTCACCTGTAATATTATGCAACTCTATCTTAGCTGCTCCGCAATCATTCTGTATAGCTAATATTTTAGGGGTTGCGGTACTGCTTGTACTATCAAATTCTTCAAAAACTGCTTTAAGCGTATAATCTCCTATAAGCTCAGAATCATTTGTATAATACACCCACCCTGATCCTCCAACAGTAGTACAATACATATAACCATTTGAAGTACTGACTGCTGTTTTTGATGTTGTATATCCATCTGGAGTCTGTATTGCCCCTGAAAAATCATCTGTCCATCCTGTTATTGCCCTTACCTCTCCAAAATCAAAAACTCCAATCATGCTAAAAAGCATGATAGATATAATGAAAATTCCTATCTTCTTCATAGTATCCCTCCTATATAGGTAGAAAGATACTCAAAAGGTGAGAAATCCATAAAGATTAAACATAGATTCGAGAAAACAACAAAACCGAGACCGATAGCCATTAAGCTCATGAAAATTTTTGTGAATGTCTCGAAAAGAATATAGAAACCAAAGAGGAAGAAAAACATGATTGCAAGTACTATAATTTTGACATACACAAAACCCATGTTTCCAAAAAGCATTGATAGATGTTGTGAGAAATCAATTAATTCTGTATATCCCATTTTTTGAGAGACTATTGTTGTACCGATATCAAGAATTGATAAGACTATGAGAACTGAGAATAACTCTGAGAAATTAAGAAGTTCAGTTCCAATGTTTTTATTTTTATCTAAACTCATGAACGACACGCAGATACCTCCAAAAAACAAAAAAAAGAAAATTTAGGAAGTATGTGTTATTGTTCCGCTTCCGAGTAGTACGTATTCATCTGTGACGCTTTCACCCACGTAGAAATAGTAGGGAACGCTTGTTGTATCTGTTCCGCTTGATGGATATTTTGTTGTATTCTGGAAAGTCACTACATACGGCGTGTTGGTTTTAAACCAGCTCAGTATGTTCCCCATATCTCCAAACTTGAGATATGCTCTATCTTCGCCAGACCACCTGTATGTGCTTACAGTTTTTGTCGAGAGAGCTGTTCCATATCTAAAGTTGAAAAAATCGTTCTCATACGTTGCTGCATCATCCTCGTACCATATCCAGTACAGATCGTAGCCTGCCAGATGTGGTTTTAACTGATCTAATGTGCCGCCTGTTATCTGCAACTGTTCACATTGTGCAACATACCAAGGAGTTGCATTAACATCTGGTGCAGATGAAAAGTCGGTAGTATTCTCTGAAGCCTTTACCGCATCAGAACTCCAGTCTGCATTTAGAAGTGAGCTACCCCAATATGTCAAGCTTAGTGACGGAATCGGGTACAGATTTATCTCAATAGGCTGTTTTGGACCATTTGTAAAGTCATAATCTGTTCCTACCCACTGGAAATTAAATGGTCCATAATATGCATCCCAGAAATCTGTATCTCCATTGGCGTAGACAAGAACATAGAAATCGTTGTCCTTCCAAGTCTGTTCACCTACATTTGCAGCGGTGAACGATACCTGCCCGCTGGAAATTGTTCCGGTGAGCTTATATTTGTGTGCTGTAGCTGCCGCTTCGATATCGCTGTGGCAATCTCCCATATCTCCAGTTCCTGCATCAGGATTTGCTTCATCAGTTACATAGATGGTAAATGTCTTAGAAGTATTTGTCCCTGTATCTGGATCCTTGAATGTGAAGAGTATTCCATTCCTCACCTGATCCCCAGAAGGTGTAGTTGATGGTGGTGTTGACGGTGTTCCTCCACCGCCGCTCTGCGAGATAAAATACATAGCAGAGACACTCACAATAGCTATTGCAAGTATCATAGCTACAACAGCACCTGTGGATACTCCTCCTATTCTACTTCTCAAAAATCTACCCATTTTATCAATCCTCCTCCCTCCTTAACTAGGATTTGAGGGATAATTTTTGTTCAGGTCTGACCTAGCAACTTCATCCCTGATAACATCATCCCCTTATGGGTCCGTCTTCACTTTTATTTTTGAAAGGAGGCCTTTTTAAAGCTTTTCTACCATAAATATGACATAAAAAAGCTTTTTTATATCATAAATATGACATAAAGTTTATAAAGGAGAAAAAAACAAGGTAACATGGTGATAAGAAAAAAAGAAACAAAAAAGGAGATGTCTTAAAATGTACATAAAAAACATATATAAAAATAAAATGACAAGAATATTAAAAAAATCAAAGGATATCCTTGAGAGCCGGTTCCCTTCTGGGGAGCTAGGGTTCAAATCCCTACCTCGGCGTTTTTGCTATTTTTACGCAATTAAAAGCCCAATTCAGTTATTAAACAAATGAACAAAATCTAAGAGATATGAAGGATGTACTCATGGCTGGTTCCTCCCGGGGATAACATGCGTAAACTGATTGAAGACTTCTATATATATCTCAAAACAGAAAAAGGACTTAGCAACAGCACAGTGAGAGTTTATATAACACACATGAAGAACTATTTTAAATATAACTACAAAATTACAGTTGAAGATGCAAAAAAATATTATCTCTGGAAGTTAAAAACAACAAAGTCTTCATACAATCATAAGAACGTCTGTTATGCATTAAAACACTTTTTCAAAATGAAAGATATTGAATTAGATATCAAAGCCCCAAAAAGAGAACAAAAAAGGCGTGAACATCTATCTTATCGAGATGCACTTATTTTTGTGAACTCAATCACAGATCTGAGAGACAAAATCATGGTCATGCTTCAACTTGAGACAGGCCTGCGTCCTGGGGAACTGTTCAATATTGAATTAGATGATTTAGATCTTAAAAATGGAACAATCACAATAAAAAAAACAAAAACAAGAATGGATCGTATCGTTTATATCAAAACGAGATTAATTATGATGATAGAACAGTATCTTCAAGAGAGAAGAGGAAGAAACTGTAAAAAACTCTTTCTGAGAAAGAACAGTGATAAACCCTTGGGACTTCATCAATACCAAAAATTGATGGAGCGATATTCAGAAAAATCAGGAATCAAAGCAACTCCATACATGTTTAGGCATACATTCGCCACTCTTTTCATCAGAACTGGGGGAGATATCAAAGCTCTCAAGGAGATTCTGGGGCATAAACGAATTGAAACAACAGAGCGTTACATACATGAAGATGAGGAAAGAATCAGAGAGCAGGCACTGAAATACTCTCCGGAGTTCTGACAAAGTTTTTAAAGCACGCATCATTGCAGAAATAATTTTTACCTACTTTAAACGCATTTTTCACTTTGATCTCTCTATTACAAAATGTACAACGTACATATCTCTCCTCATAAAAACCATTGATACATCTTCTTATCGCTTTTGAGTAATCGTCTATTCCTTCCTCTTCCATAACTTCCTCTAATTTTTCCTTTTGAGATTTATAGAGATACACATTATGCATGTATCTCCCTTCTTTCCCATTCAATTCTATTTTTTTCATTTTTCATATCGCCTCCATTTATTTTCCAGACATATCATAAAACGGGCCCCACTTGATAGCTCTTATTTACCCTTTCGAGGGGGTGTTTTGAAGCCCCCCCTATTTTTGATAGATGTTCCTTTACCCACTAAGCCCGCTTCTTCCAAAATTTCATACACTGTGCCATAGCTAATATCCCTCATTTCTTTTGATACTCTCCTGATGCTCCCATACTTTTTGTAGAGTTCGATAGTTCTTTTTTTCCTGTACTTTGTTTTTTTCGTAGGCCTTCCTATAATCTTCCCCTGCTTTCTCGCTCTCTCTATACCTGCCTTTGTTCTGTCACTAATTTTCTCTCTCTCAGCCTTTGCTATGCTAGACAAAACAGCAAGAACAACATTCCTAGCTAATTCATTCTCGGTAGAAACATAAGGCTCATTAAAACTAACCCAAGAAATACCATTATTCTCAAGTTCTGCAAGTTTGTCGATTGTATGTTTCATGCCTGCCCTTGAGAATCTACTGAGATCCCAGAATAGGACCACATCAAAGAGAAGTTTATGAGCATCTTGGAAGAGCTGATCGAAAGCAGGCCGAGACCTTTCCTTTCCAGAGATGATATCAACATACTCTTTGAAAATACTCCAACCTCTTTGTTTTGCATATCTTCTGAGATCGATTAATTGGTTCTCTGCTTCCTGTTTTTCTGTTGAGACTCTGACATAGATGGCACATTTTTTATTTGTGTTCATGATGTTTCCTCCACTTTTTCAATAACATCTTGAATAGTATTCTGAGTTTTGGTAGTGAGAAGAGTCTGTTGGCCATTGAATAAATTAAGAATCCGATTAATCTGCTCTTCATAATTGAGAAAGTTCCTTACCTTTTCTTCATTAGTCGTTGCGTAAATATGTTTTGTTCCATTTGGTCTAGTTCTATCATACCCCCAATTATGTGTCCAGGCACATGAATCAGAAGAATATAATCTCTGTTGTACTGCGAGACTTTTCAAGTGTGTAATTTTAAATCCGAAGGCGTGGACCTTACAGTCTATCTTTTCATGGAGATAGTCAACTACCTTTACAAAGAGCTTTTTTGCATCGACCCGAGTACACATGGATCCAAGGGCCACATAATCAGTCAGTAAATCTCTTCTGTGCATTCTTTCGATGCAGGAAAGATACTCTTTTAACTCCCATCCTTGGATAACTGGAACAATTTCACATTGAAAATCATAGTTATTTGACAGCTCTGAGGTATTTTCTATCGTTTTTCTGATTCGCTCACTTACTGGGATATCTATTAATTTCTGTCCTGTAATCCACAGTTCGGGTTCACATGGATAATCCATTGTGGCAGCATAGTCAAAAAGAGATCCCTTTTTTTTGAGAAATTCTGCATACTGCTCTACGGAGAAGGGGAAATCTCCCCATTTTGACATGAGAGTGAATCCCGAGCTGTCGAGGAAAATGTCATTAACACCTTTGGGGATATGAGGATTTAATGTGAACTTCATAGTCCTCTTTGAAAAATAGTATTGTGCTGGAATCATGACATCTTTACCTTGCCATCCCCCGAGCTTTCCGATGATTCTATCTGTTCCCGATCCTGTGAGACCCCAAAAGAACTTGATCATTTATCGACCTCCTCTAGTTGCTTGGCAGTCAAAAATACTTTCATGGCTCCTCACCCATAAATCCACAAATCAGCCAAGGAGGATGATATCCTATATCTGCCCACAGAGGACTACGATCTTTTACTCCAGCATGTTGAGTAAGCCGACATGCCTTCTTACATTCTTCTGAGCATTTACATTTTTTCCAGTTGAGATATCTATGGAGAGTGGTTTGTTTCATGATGTGGCCTCCGCTTTTTTACTTCCAAACCTATTTTTTATTTTCTCAGAACGTATGACTATACACCATTCCCCCTCTACATTTTCGAGATTCCAATCTAGGATATCGCCCCGATCAAGATTAAAAATATGCCTGTAAAATGCTGGGATTGTACACACCAACGATTTATAATGCTTATTTCCTGTTTGATAAATTCTTCTTTTCTCAGTCATGGTATATACCTCGTAATAAAATGTATATACGATTTCACACTTCTCTCTACATGAGAATTTTCATTTGATTTATCTGTCCGATCCTTCATTTTTCACGCTCCATTTCTCTTATTTTTTCCCGATTTGGGTATTTTGGGAAGTTAGCTTCCCCAGTATATAAGAGCCTTATCATCTGTCTCTTCACCCCAATAAGCAATATTATGAGGATAAAATCTTCGTTCAAGTTCCTTCTTCACATTCTCTGAAACACAAAAAACAGTAATATATACGCAATAATCACTTTGCAAAGTTTCACGCTCAAGTTCTCTCCCTAAAAAGAAAAAACGATAGATCGTTGAATCTTCATGCCCAACTTGAATATTCTCTAGATAGTAATAGTTGCCTCCTTCAAACTGGAAGACATGCACCCAACTACCCTCAAAATGCTTGTGGAGATTATTTATTTCCTCCTTGAAGAAAAACTCCTTTTCTCTATTCAACGCTCTTCTCAAAGAGCATTGCCCACTTTTATATTTTCGTACCGTCAAAAAGTAGCTTTCTCCTACACCTAGTTGGTCAAATATCACTTTTCTCCCTATAAGTTCCAGCCTTCTATCAGATAGTTCAACGATAAAGAATGTTTTTGTTTTGGTTACTTCCCTCAAGTGAGATTTTCCATCAACTTCTGACATATAGGAATCTATATCTGTTGTTTCTTTTTCAATAGTATAAAGATCAATCACTTTCCCTTCAAAGGTCTCATCCTCATAGATTCTGAAATATTTGTTCTCAAGTTCATAGTCTCTCTGTACAAGTAATGCTTCTTGTTTCAATCTTTCTTCTCGTTCCGGGGCATATACTTGAACATAATAAATAACTCCAGATAATAGTAGGGATATAAGGAGCACTCCCACAATTAAAGCCTTTCTTCTCTTCCTTTTTTTCTTCTTCATTTGTACTTTTTCTCTTATTTCTCCAAATTCCTTATTTTCCATACTTATCTACCTCCATTCATATTATTTTTTTCAATTGAATCACCTTTTTCAAATTCCCAAACTTCATCGAATATTTTCCTAACTTCATTTGGTATCTTCGTTCCTTTCCATACAGCGAGAACAAGCAATAACTTCTCTTTATTATCAGGATTTTCACCAAGCATTCTATATGCATGTGCCTTTCCAAAACTTAGTCTAACAGGGGGATTCTCTACTTCTATAAGAATTACTCTCTCTTTAGTATGATGTTTTCTTCCATTCCATTCTCCTCTATTTTTTAGATCGTAACATTCGATCATTATGTCAGGATTTATACTCTCTACACCCGTAGTAAGATGTATTTCTCTCGACCATGAAAAATTAGCAATTAAACTAATATGGGTATCTTCTATCGTTATTTTTCGGATATTCTCGATTTCTGAAATTGCCTTTATTACAGCTCCTTTTATCAATTCTAAATGTTTTTCTTTTCCTCTACCTACCATGGCTTTTCACCTCTTATATACTTCTTACAATTCATCCATTTTTTTAATTCATTCAGACAGACTGGACAGAGATCTCCCAGTACTGTGAACTCTTCACTTTCTTTACCTGGATTATCCACTGCTTCTATCTGTCTGAAATTTATTGTGATAGTTCCACATCTATCACACTTTCTGCCGAGTATTTTGGTCATAAATTATCAGCCTCCATCTTATCACCATAAAAAGAGAAATTGCAGAAATAACAAAAGAAAGAATAAAATAATATATTTTAAGTTTTCTTCGATTTTATTCATGTTTATCCCTCCAAAACCTTTTCTAATTTCTCAAGAGAGGAGTATAGCTTCTCTAAAGCTTTTAGCCCTTTCTTTTCTGTTTCTATATCCTTAAATAGGACATAACATGTAGCTGTTCCTTTCTCTTCGTCTGTCAAACACAAAACTATTCTATATGTCATTTTTACTCATACCTCCATCTATAAAACTCTCAAAAACTTTAGTAATCGTTCCTAAAATTCTTCTATATTTCTTTATTCTCATCGCTTTACGATCAAATATTTCTTTATACTTCTTTCTATTCAATTTTACAAATACATCATATGCAAACCCTACGGCTTTGTGATGTAGTCCTAATGTATATTTATCGAGAAGAGATAGCCTATACAAATCTAAGTATTCATCCATTGCACCTATCACACCTTTAATCTGTTTATATTCTTTTGTTCTTTTATCACTCATTTTATATCTAAAATCATTCCATTTAGTCAATAATACATCTTCTTTTTTTGTTGTTGTATGATTATATTCATCCAGAACGAAAGCTTTGCATTCTCCTGCTATTGATGATGAAATATAGAGTCCAAAATCACCACACAATTCCCCCAAGATACAGAAACCTTGCCTTCTAATTCTCTTGAAATCTCCATTTCTACGGACTCTGATAAAAAATTTACATGATCTACAACATCTTCCATCCTGTTCAGCATAAGCAGTATCGATTCTTCCTTTAATTATGTCATCGATATCCATCTCTAATAGAGTAGACATATCTACACCTCCAAATTTTTAACAATTTCTTTTATTTTATCAAAAGCCTCTGCTTTCTTTCTTAGTTCTTTACATCTCGTGGTATTCTTAGGTAAATCTACTCCAAAAAATACCGCAACAGGGAATTCATAATATTCTGCAATTCTTTTAAGTTTCTTTAAACTTATTTCTACCATTTTTACTCATACCTCCTAAAATTTGTTGGTTTTTCCCATTCTTTCCCAGACCATTCACAATACCCACACGCGGGGGTATTGTAATTTCCACAATCTTGGCAAAAACGTCGATGTTTTTTATACTCATACATCTTTTTGGTCTGCGGTAATACCTCATTCATATTCTTACCTCCAAAACTTTCTTTTTTTCTATTCCACTCGTCAAATCTCGGATTAAACGTTCACTTCCATATAATTTTTTCAGAAAATTGAATTTTATCTCGATAGCTCCCAATACATCTTTTCCCAATATCTCATCTCTAAGATCTTGCATAGCGAGAGCCCGAGATAAACTCATGATAGATATAGTGAATCGTGCTCCTTTGATATGATAATTGAGATTGATCCACTTCTCTTTGTCTTCAAGTTTTGTAGCACTACCTTGTTTTGCTCGAACAATATAATGATCTGGTTTCTGATATTTTCCACGATACTTTCTTTTTCCACTCAGAAGATCCTCTGCGTTATCAAGTATTGTGCTAAAATATTCCTGAGCTTCTGTGGTCCACACAGGATCACAATTCTCAAAAGCATATTGGATATAACTAGCGATTGCTCCAAGATTCTCGTGTTTTGTATTGAAAATTATTTTGGGGAGTTCCGTTTTTTCCTGTAGGGTCAATGGTGGCCAATAGACCCAGAGATGAATCCTATCCAAGATAGCTTTTCCACTTTTCATTGATTTTTCTACAATATGTTCAAAAGAAGAGGCGTTCTTGATTTCTTCCATCGTAGTTTCAGGATTTCCCAAGAATATCACAGGGAAATCTTTGTTATCGAGATATGATTGATAAGCCAAGCGGGGATTGCCATGGAGAATTCCTATTTCATCGACAAAAAGAATATCAGGGTAGCTCCCAACAATATTTTTCAATTCTCTTAACTTCTCTTTTCCATCTGTAAAGAATCCTCTGCAATCTACTTTTTCTGAATCCATAAGGTCTCGATATACTTCGTGTAGCATATCTTTCCCTCTACCACAGTCGCCCATAAAGTATGTTGAGATCCCCAATTTATTTCTACCATAACTACCTCTGCAAAAAGGAATCGTGACAAGCAAATCGACAAGATCATCTGGGAGAATTATCTGATTTCTTATTTCTCGTTTAAAACTCTTCAGAATCTCATCTTTTTGATCAAAGATCTCTTTCTCCGAAAGGGATATTATTTTTTGGGTGTTTCTAATTTTGTCTCTGCAATACTTTTTCCCCTTTTCAGTAAGAAAATAATGTACGGGACGTTTCGTTGAGGATTCTATCAATTTTTTAGCCCTTAATCTGGTCAATATTACATCGATCACATTTTGAGAACTCTCACATCTCACAAGAATATCATCTCTTTTTATCCTTTCATGATCATAAATGAGTCTTAAGATAAAATCTTCGAGTCTCACACAGACACCCTAGCTATATCTAATCTTAACAATCTTAATAACTTTAACAACCTTAACAAACCAACAAATTTACAGTATGTGTGTGTATATACTAGGATCTTATTGATCATAGATCTTAGGATCTTATTGATCATAGTAATAACTGTAATAACTGATCTAACTGATCTAACTACACACACATATACTGTAAGATTGTTAAAATTGTTAAGGTTGTTAAGATTAAGGATATTTAACATCTCACCATTCCCTCCATTCCTATCTTCGAATTCATAACATAGTTCGGTGCATCACATCCCAGACCGAATCTTCGCAGAATCTCACCAGCTCTCCAGACATCACTCACATCCTCACCATTCAATGTCAGACAAGATACTGTCTTTTTACTCCACTTGAAATATGACTCATTCCATCTGTTTGTTTCTATGATTGCTTTCTTTGTGTTGCTTCGTAAAGTTTCGAGTAAAACTATATGCACTCTAAAAATAATCCCTCGTTTGTTGAAGATTGGAAAAATAACATAAGTGTCATCAGGATAAGGCTCTAAATCACTTGACATTGCTATTATGTCTTTTCTCTTACTCCGTACTTCAAATTTCTTCCCACATAATTCACAGACTATGTCAGTTGATCTACAGCGTTTGTTCTCACCCTTGTCGAAGATCTCTGTCGTTGCTGTACCATACCCATTATATCTCACAGGATGCCCAGCTCTATCAAGAATGAGTTTTGCATAGTATTCCCCCCTTGCTCCGATATCAAGTGTTTCTTTGAAAGATGTATCTGGCTTGAGATAAAGGGGTTTTTGCGATATCATATTTCACCACCCGATTTTCTTTGCTTTTTCTGAATCCCACTCTCCAAAAATATCTTGTTCGGAGATTGTGATTGTCTTTTCTTCTTCTCTCTGTTCTTTATGCTCTGTTTTTCCAGATATGACAATCTTTCTACTTCCTCTTTTGTTATCGAAGTTATCAAGAAGATACCTAATGATATCATCATAAGTATCCCCCTTTTTCCCGATTTCCAGAAGTTTTTTCTTTGTTTCCTCTGAAACCCTAATATTCCTATTGAGTACCACACACGATCACCAACGACCACAACCTATCATTTTTTTCATATTTTATGCAACCCCCTCATATTCGAGAAGAAAACGTCCTTAGGAGTCCTAAAATTCACACCAAGTTCTTCTTCTAACAAATCTTTTATTGTACCCTGAGAATTCCTAAGAATTGAGCCTCCCCCACTGAGCACCATATAGCTCTTTAGATACTCATGTACAGTTGGGATATCAATGAGTATTGAATTAATTATATCTGCGATCTGTTTTGCTAAATCCACAACTGCATTATCCTTTATCGGTTTTACATTGAATATTCTTCTTTTAAATGTTAGATGATGGATTTTTCCTATCAATATTCTCTCAGCTGTCAGTTTATCTGGCTTTATCCCCGTTTTTCTTGTCACTTCATTGATGATGTAATCCATTGCGACATCACTCGCAACTCCTGATGTTGTTGAGTAATCTTCGAGATATATCGGTACATCTTTTCCATTCTCATCGAGTCCTATTCCTACAGAGAGAACCTCCGTAGTTGTACCTCCAATTGCTATAGCGATACCTGCATTCAGGCCCACATCGATCAGAGTCCCTAAGGGCTGTGGCCATACCATGACTGCCTTAACTCCTTGGATCTCCCTTATAAATAGAGATCTCAGTTCGTTTCTCTGAGATAAGTTTGTCATTACCGGTACTCCAACATTGAGAGTCATCAATTCTCCATCAGGATTGAGCTTTCTAATAGCATATTTTGCCAGTTCAAGACCTATCTTCATTGAAAGCCTGCCCTCCTGGATAGGATAATAGACTCTTGCATTGCTACCAATGTACGGGATTGCTTCATCTCCTACAATGATCCCCGACTTTGCGCCTATAGATGAGTCCCACAGTCCCTCTTTTCTATCTACTACAATACTAGGGAACATTATTTCTTCTTTCCCGTTTGTGGCTTTTGTTCTGGAGCCACCGAGATCTAGAGTAATTTTTACAGTCATAATCTCACCTCAATGTCTTCTTTCTCCATAGAATTCGTAGATATTTCCAAAAACTATATTTCATGTTATCTCCCTCAAATCTTCTTTATGATTTAATTTGTATAGTTCTTCTGCTGTCCACACTTTCTTATACCTCTCTTTGTCAATCATCTTTTCTTCTGGTCGTGGGTACATATCTCTTCCTTTTAAATCTGCAAAATTCAAAACTATGACTTTCTCTTCCTTAAGCAATCTCATCTTTAGGTACTGGCTCTCAGTTTCTCCACAAGTAGACTCATCTAACTCTTTTATTTTTTCAAAAATACTTTTTCGCAGTCTTAGATGGTTAATTAGTTTATACTCTCCATCTTTAAGATAGTGCTTAGTAACAATACACTCTTTAACTGCTTTTAATACTTCATTATAACAATATTCTCTTTTTATTTTTATTTCTCTCATCCCAATATCACCTGCCCTTCTTCTTTAAGCCTAATCTTAGTTTGTTTTTCTTTTTTTCAATCATAATCTTTACTCCCTGCATCTCATGACTTACTTCTTTTATAGGTTCCACAAAACTGCATGCTATAATGTCAGCGTAAGTCTTCATATTTCGGAGACTACACCATCCTCTCCTTGAGAAAAATCTATATTCGCCGCATTTCATATCCTCTCCTCCTCAGTAAATTTTCCAAAAAATTTGACCATCGACTCTTTTTCTTTTTAAAACATGCCCATTCTAAATTAGCTAAAGCTTTCTCAACCGATTCTTTTTCATTGAGAAATCTAACGAATCTATATTCTTTTTCTAATGTCGCAGGACTGATAAACTCCATTTTTAGTTCATTGATTCCAAACGACACAATCAAGAACTCATCATATCCCCTCTCGATAACAACTGCGTAATCATTCCTGCTCTTCGATTTCCCATGTATAATAAAAGGATTCATGTCGATCCCTCCAATATGATTTTATACCCAAAAAATTCACAATTACCGCATCCTTTCTTTTCCTCCGAGCATTTCTTCCCTTCTCCGTCTAACAACTCTAGAGTTATCTCTTTGTCGTACTTATCGCACCAGGGCAATTCTTTAAAAGTCATGCTATCTCCCTCATAAATTTCTCCACGTATGGCTTCAAATCTCTATAGTGTACTGTTAGAGGCTTTAGATTCATATTTTTGTTTACAAAGTGAACAAATCTCCTGAAATCTTTTGTATCAGAGAAATCATTTTTTAAATGTTCAACATCACAAGAAACACGGTAAAAGCCTGCATCTTTTAGCATTTTCTTTATTTTATTCTCTGAGAGATACATCAGATCACCCTCTCCTTTGGGGATATGAGAATTCTGATTGTTCTTCCTGGAAAGTGTGTTGAATCTGCTAGAATGAAGTATCTCAGATTTTTTTCTATACACACATCATATAATTTCTTTAGAGTCTCCATCGTCACTGGTTGATAGGGTTGTAGCGATAGTATCTTTTCTTCGGAAAATCTGAGTCCATGAATGTATGAAAGAGGATAATAATACTCCCTATCATACTCATATTTCTTTAAACGTAGCCAATCCCAATGATCAACGATTTCACTTGGTAGATCATATATTAAATTCCCTGCTATGGGTGGAAATCTTTTACTCCACCACTTTGGCTGTCGATTTGTTTCTTTTATATACCGTTTTAGAGACTCCCTCATTAATCCAGCAACAATCCTATCTATGGTATCAATAGTAACTCTCTCATGTTTTCTTATTTCCCTAAGCAATATTAATGTAGCATTTTTTATTTCCATTGGCATTTCGTCTATCTTACTATCAAAGTGCTCGTAAAAAGTGTTATATCTTCTTAAATCTGAATTAATCTTTAATTCACTTTTTTCATCCATCAAATCCCCCCATATAGCTTCTCACATATTTCACCATCGATCTCATGAAGCTTTTCGATGTATTTGTCCAATTGTTTTTCGCATTGCTTTATATCTCCCCCCGACGCCATAATATCTTGAATTTTGTCAATTTTTGCCTGTATTTTCTCTCTTTCTTTTTTTAATCGATAAAAATCTTTATCATGTGTTGCTTCTTGCAGTATTCCCATTTTATTCCTCCCCATATACAAATATAGAACTGTGATTGTTACACCTATAAGGGCTCCAATAGCAATGAGTGAATAGACCACAATTGCAATATGTCTTATTGGATCCACAATCAAAGGACTTAAATCTGGAAGTTCTTCTAGTAAATAAATATCCATTTTTTATTCCTCCTATTCCATGTATATTACACAGAGAAGTGCCAAAGAAAAAAATGCAATGAAAAATGCCATTGCCAAGACAATCTTCTCCATTCGTTCTTCTTTCATGTCCAAGCCTCTCAAATAGCGGTGTACCTCTCCGTTCTTGTGACTCCGTTTGCAGTAATTCGGATAGTATAATTCCCACTATGAGTAATTTTGTTCAGTGATACCGCCAGATATCCTTCTTCATCGTCAGGGATAGCCTTTGGAACTTTTATTTTGAGTATATCTTCCTTTTTTCCGTTGCATTCTATTTCCACATACACATCAGATGCTGTTATCTCTTTCCCAGTCTGATTTTTCAGTGTAATATAGAACGTATCGATATCGTTCGTAATATCTATTATATTCAATTTATAGCCGATCAATTCTACTGTATCTTCTACATCTTTTTGCGATCCTGCTTTAAAGCTTTTATACCATATAAAGTATGCCCCTATAGCCGCCACTGCGACAGCTACTAACAGCATCACGGCTATTACAGGATCAGGATCCGTAAGTTTCTTGTTCATAACACCACCAATCCTCCATCAATCTCTACAACGAGCTTTCCTTCTGCTTCGAGTATCTCTATAGCTCTATCTATCCTCTCATCAGGAACGTTGAAAGTTGCATACAGCTCCTGCCTTGTTATATTCTCATGTTTTGCTTGTCTCAATTTCACGTAGTTCAAAAGTCCCCTTGCAAAGTTTTCTTCTGCAGAGACAGGTGTTTCTTCTATTTTTGTCTTTGCATTGTCTATAGCTTCAAGTATAGTGTAATCTTTGTTCTTTCCGCTTCCCTTAACAAGAAGTGTTATCTTCGATCCCTTTAAAGATCCGCCGTTTGTTTTTGCAATTGTACAGAGTTGTCCAAAAAGACTCCTTACTGTTTCTCCCTTTGTTACTCCCCAGTTCTTTATTTCCTCAGATCCGTTTATTTTTACTTCCAGTCTCACTTTCTCTACCAACTTTGGCTCTTCTTCAGAGCCATAGTTTACACTGAAAGGTTCTCCATTGTTCAATATCTTAATGGAGTACCTCCCCTCTTCTGGTTTCCACCAGTTGTGTTTCTCAAATTCCTGGCCTTCTTTGAGGCGTCTTGCCTCTTCCAGCCAATTTATTTCTTTTGTTGTTGCTTCCATATTCTCACCTTTCTGAGGTTATGTTGTAATCACGCACAAGGTGCGTGTATTACCGTGACAAAAATGGGTGAAGGTACTTTACCCCTTGTGAAGATAGATCTCTCTATGAGAGTATCATCTATGATAGGATAGTTTTGCCAGAAGCGATTTTTATTCAATGTCATCACCCTCAGATCTATTCTTACTGAGCCACACATCTTTGGGATATCCTTTCTCATCTGTTGGGAGCAGTGGATATCCCCCATTGAGGATCTCTTTTTTAAGCTCCTCTGAGAAGAGTTCTGTTTTTTCTACGAACTCTTTTGTTAACTCTGATGTTTTGGGTGAACGTCCCATTCTAAAAAGATAAAGAGGACAATCATATACAGGACAGAGAAATATTTCTTTTACCTGATTTAAACAACAATCTAAACATTTCTTACGAATAGCTTTCATTCCTCTAGTTCGTATGTATTTTCGATTTATTCTCCCCTTTGAATCTATCATATCTTTCACGCTACGCACCCCCAAGAGAGAGAGCCACGTACCTTTGAAGATGTTTTATATGCACTCAAGGAATGAAAATTCATCGAGTGGTACGGCTCTCTCATGGAGAAGGGGATGTCGGCATAAAAACCAGTTTGCAGATACGTATATTTCCCTTGCAATGCCGACATCCCCATGATCTGGCGGGGAGACTGGCTGGGTACTTTAAGAAGAGGAGTGGTGAATAAAAAAGCGGTCTTACCAGTCTCCCCATGTATGTAAGTCAGGGGCTTCATCAGGTCCCGGTCTTTGGGATACTTGGCGTCGGGTTGCCATCCTCGCACCTTCAGCCCCCTCTTGTTGCGATCGGGATTTAGGAGAGCTGGTGGGAGGTGATCGATGTTACCGCCAGCTCTCCTTGAGACAGGAAAAGGAGGTACAGAAACCTGTCTCACCGGTACTCTTGGTGATAAAGTGATCATGATCCCCATGCCTCCGCTAAATAATATGAGTGTAGTATTACGAAAATACCACAAATACCAAAAATCAAGGCTATTCTCCATCCAAATACCTCATTTCCATATATAGCTCCAACCCAAAAGAGAGAACACCCTATAAACAACTCATATGCCCATCGGGGAGCATGTACTATTTTTTTAATCGTTTTTCGGGGTAGCTTATACAACCATACAATAAAAGGTGGTAGCTTCATGATACCGCCTCCGCAGAAAGCTTGAGATCGAGAGATTGATTACTCAACTGTGCTGCCTTCTGAGAAAGTGCATTGGAAACTGCATGAGCCAGATTTCTTCCATTGAGAGTAAAATAACCATGTCTTGTTTTCTTCAAAAATTCATATTCTTCTAACTCATTAAGATATAAAGAAGCGATAGATTCTGCAATTCCTATTTTCTCTGCGACTTCTATATAGTTTAACTCCCCATAATCTTTAAAAAGCTTAAATACTCTGAATTTTGTCTTGCTTTCTCTCCCTATTACTTCATAAAATCCTTTCTCTATGTCATTCATAGTGTTTTCACCTTCAATTTTTTGTTGGAACTTTCCATTTTTTTGTACATAACATAAATATGTATCTTCCCTTTATAAAGTTTTCGGTTGATGGGGAAAATACAATATATTGTAGGAAATTTCCATTTCTTAGGGAAAAATAAATAAAAAAGATAAACACATACCAAATACATGGAATTACTTGATGAAAAAGATAGATTAATAGAAATAATTGGAAGAAGGGGTCTGCGTAGAATTTTAAAAGCGATTAAAGATAACGGTAAGATTATTTTATCAGATATGTTAGAACTAGATATTGGACATGGTACAGCACTTAACAGAAGAGAAGATCTCTTGAAATTAGAGTTAATCTATGAAGAACGAGAGAAAATAGGAAAGAGAACATACACCTTCTATAAACTAACTCCGAAAGGAGAAAAGATCTTATCTCTATTGGAAGAAATAATAAAAATATTGAAAGAGGAGGAGTGAACATGAAGAAATTAATTAAGTTATCTCTTATGATGGTTTTTGTTCTTTCTTTTTTGAGTGGCTGTTCATTAAAAATAGAATTTAATGAGAAAGAAAAGATTCCTGTTCCCATCTTAGATTCTTATAAGGTAGATATCACAAATATTACCAATGATATCCACAATTTTTATATCACACTAAAAAATTCTACAGGATACAAGTTAGTAGGAGATAATGGCAATAAAAGATTTGATATTGATATATACTCTGGAGAGTCTGAAATCCATGTGCTTATAATGGATCTAGATAAACATGCTGAGGTAGTAGCTGATTGTATTGTTGAGAAGAATCAAAAATCTCATGCTGCTTTTATCCAAGGTCCCATATATCCTTACCAAAGTGGTCAAATAAAAGTTTCAATACTCCAAGGAGTAAGACCGAACACGAGATATAGTATTCTTATTGAAGCTCTTGATTTTTCGGTCGGCGAGGAATATACTTCTATTTAACCTTATCTTTATCTTTGATTTACCTTTTATCTTTCGTTATTGAAGTTCGATCCTTTCTAACGTGCCAAACCTTAGAATATATTGAAGATTCCTGTTTGTGCAAAGGTATACCACCCCAGAAGATATCTAAGAATGCTATGAGAACACAAGTAGTATCTTCATACCACAAATTAAAATAAAAAAGCGTGGTATTTAAAATAATCTATATTTTACAGTTTGTATTTAACTATACCCCTTTTTTTCTCAAAAATCGTGGTATTTAAGCTATGATTTTCAACAGATCTTGGATCTTATCTTTCTGTCCCAGTTGTCCCGTTTGTCCCAAGTTTTCCTTAATACTTACTATAGTATCATGATCTTCATATACATGCTTTAGGGGGTATGTAATATTTGGGACTTTTGGGTCGCTTGGGACAGATTGTGATTGTAATGAGATACCTTGAATATACCTAACTTGGAGTTTCGTATAAAATTTTAATGTTTTTTATACGTATTAAAAAGCTCTATTTCTTATACGTATCAAAAAATGGCTTTTTTTATACATAATTAACTATATAAAGGCTTGTTTCATAAGAAATAACATGATCAAAAAAAATATGTTATTAAAAAGTAAGATGGGACCAACGCCCTCAAAGAAGATCAGAAAAAATATATTGAAATCCTTAAACGAAACTCCGAAAACTATTAGTGATATCGCTAAAGAATCCCATACGACAAGAATCACTGCGAAAAAGCACCTTGAGGCTTTAAAGAATCTCGGAAAAGCAAAAGAGATATACAGAAATCGAACATATAGGCTTTTCATCAAAACGGAGGAATAGTTATGGACCCAGAGCAAAAAAAGAAGCTTCAGGACTATTATGAGAAAAATAAAGAATGGCTTGAGGAAATAGCTTTATGCGGAGATCCTGTAGTTCGCAGTATGGCTCTAGTTGTATTGAAGGAAGGATCGAGGATGCGAAATGACGAAGAAAAGAGAGGACAATGAAAACTCAAAAAATGATGAAATAAAGATTTTGATAAAAGATCCTATAAAGGTGAGCTACTCTTTTATAACAAAGTCTCTTCTCGATTGTATAGAATTATTTTTTCTTACAATAGACTTTCAGAATGTATGTAGAACGTATCAAATCAAAATTAAACAAAGCCGAAATATAGCTTTATTTTCAAAAAGAAGCAAATCGAAGATCAACGATCTCTGCAACCTATTACTATACTATATATACTATACTATTATAAGACGTACGTTTTATTTATTTATTATAGACAATGTAAATAAAACGTACGGAAATGATTCTTTGGTTTTTCATGTTTTCAAGGTGGCGGCATGAAACAGTTTAAGTTCGATGTTCATGATGTTGATATCGCAAGAGAAATAGAGGAGTTTTTAGATAAAATGAAAGAAAATAATAGAGAATTTAGAAAAGATGTATTTATCAGAGCATTAAAAAGAGAAATGAGGATACAGAACGGTGATACGATAGAGGTTGATAGTAAAGAGTATAGAGAGATACTTGAGTCTCAAAATCTAAATTGTAAGAAAAACAACCACTGCATGAAAGTGCAAGAGTTAGAAGAAATCCTAAAGAGAAAAGCAAGATCCCATGAAGATCTTTATGTGTTCTCAAAAAAAGATATCGTAAAAGTGCAAAACTTTTCGTAGCTATATTTATGATGTTTTTCTTTTTCTTTACCACAATTGTTCTCTTATATCTCAATCGAAGAAAAATATAAACTCTATTTTCTCTTCTTTGAATTAACCTCCCTCTCAATTTTCGCTATATTACTCAGATCCATCTCCTTTTCTTTTAAGAATTCAATAGCCTCCTCAAAATCGTCGATTTTAAGAAGTTCTCCATATATCATTTTCATACTATTGACAAGTCCCCTCTTATACAATCTCCCATTTCCACCTTTCATTTTTATTAGTTTTTGTTTTTGCACACATATTTCTTCCCTAACAATTCTTCTGGCCTCCGCTATATCGTCTACTTTCTGAACAAGGCTCAAAACTACTGTGGGGGCATCCTCTCTTCCATACCAATATTGACTACCCATTTTATACCACCAGGCATATAGAGGATTACAGATTTAAAAACTTATCTTTTGTAGAGATCTAAACACACTATTTTTATTACTTCTGCAATAGTTTCATGGCTTACTTTTATCTCCATGAGTCTATTTATCAAGAAAATAGCTTTATTCTCTATATCTCTCTCTTTTTCATACATATCAGTGCCAAAACCGCCATACCATCCTGTTATGAGGGATGTTAATAGGCCTGCATAGCTTGCAGCGTCATAATAATTCAATCCTTGTTTATGTGCGTATGCAAGAGCAAAATAGAGATGATGGTCCCCTCCTATTTTATTTTTTAATACATCTTTTACATGCTTTTTGGCTTCTTCTACTGACCACCCATTTACATTCTTCTCAGCCATTATTTTAGCTGTTTCGTCTATAGAAACTCCCCAAAATTTCACTGGATCTATTTCATTTTCCTTTTCTGGATTCGTACCTAACATGTTATCACCTTCTTAGTCCCAAGACCTTAAAGGTACAAGGTATAATAAATACAATGTTATTTTTTAAATAGTTTTTGATCTGTTCCTGAAAAAAGAAAGATTAGAATTTGATTTTAATATGATATTCTCTTTCAAGTTCTTCTTTGTGCTCCTTTACGTAGTTTATGAATGCATTTGATAGAACTATTGTTCTCACTCCCCACGGAAATTGCTCTAATATCTTATGTGCTGTGGGGAGTAATTTCACTGCTTTTACTTCTTGTGCCATTTATTTCACCCGATACCATATATTGAAGCGATTTGTATCAATCGCTTCAACGTTTATATTTTTTACATTTTCTGGAAGTATTATAGTAATAGCATCTGTCTTTTTTGAAATTGTGGCTATTCTGTACTCTGTCTCCTCTTCCATGTTTGTTTCTATGACCTTCATTAGATTGTATTCTGGAATATCAGAATATTTTTCTGGTAATATTTCAATGCTGATCCTTTTTGTTTTTTTATTCATTTATATCCTCTCTGTTTTTTAGTTTTTGTCATCATAAAAGCATTGGGGACATTCTTCATAATCAAAATAAATTTCATTGTGTTTTTTGCAGAAAAGCATTTTTCTATCTTCTACTTCACTATCAAGTTCGTAATTTTCAAGTTCTACATTTGTATAGTTATATCTCTTTGCAACTTGCTTGATATACTCACTGAGTAATGTAATAGCTTCGTTTTCTGTAAGTTCTCTCAGAATTTCTCGATTTGCATCACAATATGCGTGATGTGCATCTCCGTTGTCGACAAGGACGAGTCTGTTATTTAGCCTCGCTACCCATTCCTTGTTATGATAGCCTTGACAGCCTTCCCAGCAACCATAATCAAGTGCAGAGTCTTTGACGATTACATACTCTCCTTCATCCATCATTGTTATTAGCTCTCTTGCTTTTTTTCTAAAGTCATCTTCATCAGGTTCTGAAATGATGTATAATGCATCATCTATTTGATTTTCAAGAATCATTCGCAACACTTCAAAACTCACATCATCGAGCTGATATTGACTACTGATATTTATTGCTCCATCGTTGACTGTGTAGATCACGTAGTTTTTCAATTTCTCAAGTGCTTCTTTCTGTTTTTCAGTTAGTTCAAGCTCTTCTTCACTTTTATCAGCGATTATAAACACCGCTTGACAATTCCAGACGTTCACGTATGTATTGCTCCCGTACATCTGACTTAACAGATGTGTCATGTCTCGAAATCTTATATTCATTTATTCCAACCTCCAAATCTTTATCTGACTCTTTGGGAGCCATTCGGAAATTTGATTCATTCCAAATACCTCCTCAAGAGGTTTCTTGACTTCATTTTGAATTATTTTTTCTAAAATTGTTTCAATTCTTCTCTCGTCCGTTTCCATTGCTTTCCCTTCGAAATATACTGCTTTCTCAGTCTCTTTCTCAATTTTTCCGAAAAATGTTGTTGGAGGAAATGAACCGCTATAACATAGTATTTTTTTCCTTGCCAGCCACTGAGGTATTTCTATCACTGTGTATCCTGCTTTCATCAGTTCATATATCATTTTGTCCTCATATTCTACTATATGCTCTTTTTTTCGAGCTTCCTCAAGAGTTTCATTATTTGCACTCAGAATGTCTGAGTGCCTTTTCTCCACAAGTTCATCATATTTCATTTATTCCACCTCCAATCTCCTCAAATGTATATTTTCGAAGTATTCTTTTATTTTATTGTAATTTTTAGCTTTTTTTATTATTTTCTTCAGTTTTTCGAGATTCTCCTTTGTTATTTTATCATTAGAATTCAAAAATCCGTTTTTAATGTTTATTATCTCATCTTTTTCGATTATCAGAGTTCCTCGTGTCTTGTCGAGTTCTTTGAGAACTTCTTCTTTTGATACTTTTTTCCCCCACACCCTCATAAATGGTATGTTCCATTTGAATCCTTGTTCCTTGAGTTTGTCTTTGATAGGGTATGTGTTTCCTTCAGTGTATACATAGAATGCATTTTCTCCATGTGAGAAATGTAGTTTTTTTGTTACTTCTGGTTCACCCGCCAGTCCGGGCTGGGCTTCGTTCCCAGTTGCATTCTGATTTTTCATCTTTTCTCCAGTCATGTTTTTTCACCTAATTATTATCTAACTTACACCTTTAAATACTTTTCGGTTCTTTTACAAAGAAGTAAAACATGAAGAAAATATTTAAGCGATAAAATGAAAGAATAATTGAGAAGATCTGCAAACTGACTATTTCCAGTCATGTTTTTTCACCGCAGATCTTCTCATATTTCTAATCATTGATTTTTCTCTTTCCAGATAATAAATCCATCTAAAATAGGACCTCCAAACTTTTCGAATTCTGGATCAAAGAATGTTACAAATCTCACTTTATCATATCCAAGTAATTCTGCATACTTATCATAAACAGGAGGGTATGGTAATTTATTTTTGACAATATAGCCCCAGACATCCTTCCATGTCCAATTTTTCAATGGCCAGCATTCATCCATTTTACTTAGAAAGTGTTTTTCTTCTATTCTTGCTTTTCTTTTACAACTCTCTTCCTTTCTTATTCCTACAAAGACAAGATCATATCCTTTTCTTTCAAAATCCTTTTCTATCCTCCCAAAAAAAGTCTTATACCAGTTCTTTCCTGAATCTACAAGAAAATTTTGCACACCTATCTTTTTCGCATTTGTGATTACTTCTTTTTCCAGCCATCTTGGCATATACCTTCCATAGTCATAATGAAATACCAAAATATCTGGTTTTTGTTTGAGTATCAAATTAAGCATTACAGTAGAATCTTTCCCACCTGAATAAGCTACATAAGGTTTTTTGTGTGTTTTCAAAGCATTTTTTATTATCTTTTTTGCTTCTTCTACTTTCTTTTTGTATTCTTCTGTTTCTGTCCATAAAAGGAATGTTTCTCTTATTTTTTCATTCATCATATAATTGTACCTCTTCAAAGGGAGGAACACAGAGAGTTACATTTTCTTTAGCCCAGTATGGAGGTCTATAAGCCATATTAGCCATTTCTTTGAATTTTTTCACAGCATGGAGGGGTATGGGTCTCATTGCTTTTCCGTTCAGAATTATACTTTTATCTATATTAATTTTTTTGATATTTACATCTTTAATCTCTCCAAATCCTATATGAACTTTTTTCCCCAATCCGGGTATTTCAGAGACTAATCTTTCTATTTCTTCTTTCACACCTCTACAGTAGAAGATTACTTTTCTTGCTGGGATATAAGGCAGGGACATCATGAAAGACTTATAATACCCACTTCCAAGCCTGATTTTCTTTTTCTTTGTTTTAAGTCTATCTATATTCTTATCATCAAATCTCTTATATATTTTTGTTGCAAATGCTTTTTTAGGTTCAAAGATAGAGACAGAAGAATAATAAAAGTCATATCTACTTTTTTCAATTGGTAATTTCATGACAGAGGTAAAGTCTATGGGATATCTCCCGGGGAGAAGATAATATTTTCTCCCAAGGAGATCTTTCAATAAGAAATGTGCTATGACTCCATCAAAATGTATCCATGGATGTGCCAGAACTACAGGTGTAACCATCTCAAAGGTAATTTTGAGAGGAACAAACTCCTCTCCTGGATCATAGTTCCTGAGTTTTTCAAACCACATTACACTCCCTCTAACTCTTCCAGTAAGTTTCTCATTTTATCTTTGTTCTTCTCAATGAAATCCAAGTATGGTTTGCTTGAGATCTCTGTTTCATAATGTATATTTAATTCTCCATTTCCTATTGCCTTTTTTCCTCCAATAAAAGGAGATTGTTTCCATAATTCTATTACTCTCCCCAAGACAGCCTTTTCAATTTCATTAAAGTTCTCCAAAGCAAAGTGATGATAGAAAGGTGTTCCTGGTATAAAGACTTCATAAGAATACAGCATCTGCATAGCCTGTTCTCCTTCTTCTCTTTTTTCTCTCAATTCATCTTTTCTTGTTCCATATGTAAAATCAAGGAAATCATAGAAGCTATGATCTGGAACAATTCCTACATCTGGAATCATATCTTTCATTTCTGTACATATGGGGAGCATTTTTCCAACAATCAATTTTCCTGCCAGCACCTGATTTCCAAAGCTTGTTCCAAAGACACTCAATGGTGGTAAGTACTTTCTTACCTTTTTTCTCATCTCAAGATCCAGTATTCCTGAATCTTTTGCAGAGACTGTTTCTAGCAGTCCCCCTGCAAAGAGACTATGATATAGTTTTGTGTTGGTCAGTTCATAGTCCAGTTTTTCTAATAGATCTGAGAAAATTAGTCTTCTTACAACGCCTCTTATAGCATTTCCATCTATATAGGGAATTTCTTTGAATTTCCCATCACTATACATTTTTATTCTTCTTAAAAGAGTTTCAGCTCCTGTTTTTTCATCTCCTCCATGATGGATTGGAGATTTTGCTATCAATACACCTTTTATTTTTAACATTTTATCCCTCCTTCTCTTTTCTTATTTTTTTAGACTGCTTAGCAGCCTTGAGAGTGAGATACACACTCTCAGTTCTAAGAGCTTCCATAACTTCTTCTTTTCTGTTTTCCAGCTCTTCTATGATCTGGGGATCTACACTGATAGATTGTAGAGAAAGCCCATGGCATAGTTTTTCAAGGAAAGTCTTAATATTGTTTCCTCTATATGATGCTACTTTCAATCTATGCTGGAAAACATCGTATGCACTTCTTTTTCCCATTTTTTTCCAATCTACTCTCATGTATGTCTTTGCCAAGATATACACTATTTTTTCTTCTAATTCTTTATTCAATTCCATATACAATCACTTCCCATAGTCTTCTATTTTCTATTTCTTCTATTTTTTGTTTTAGATAAATCTTATTCTGTTCTTCTAATTTTTTCAATGAATTCACAGATAAATTTCCTGATAGCATATCTTTTTTTGCTATTTTACATTCTCTTAGATTTTTAGCTGTCTCTATGTACTTTTTTGTATCCTTTATATCTGCATATACTATGTTGTTTTCTGTGCAGATGAAAAATTTCTTTTTTGAGTAATTGACCTTATCAAAGTTTCCCAGCCAGCCTTGTTTTTGATAAGTATAAGAAACATAGAAAAAGAAGGGTGGATCTGGTGGATCTAATAGAAAATCTGTTATTTCTATTCTTTTTATAAAGAATACATCTTCTTCAGTTGCTATAAAACTATGTTTTCTATATCCTTGATCTCTGAAAAAAGCATTACAATATTCACAGATACAATCACCAGCATATAAGTTTGTGTATCCTGTGAAACTCCCAGAAAACTCTTTTTCAAATCCAAATTCTGTGTTTTCTGCACAGAAAACGCACTTTCCTTTTATCTTACCTTTTTCAGGATTTTTGTATATTAATTTTGGTAGTGTTAACATATTTTTCACCTTAAATTAATCATATACACTGTTTTGTAAACTCTCCCAACTCTCTCTTTTTTACTTTTCAGGATCTCGAAATATTTCAAGATTCTCAAGGCCCATGCAACATTATTATCATCTAGCTCCAGCTCGGCAGCGATTTCATCAACGTATGCTTTTTCTTTTGCAAGCATAATATTGATGATCCTTAATTCCTGAGGATAAAATAATTCAGAAAGCTCCCCTTTCAATGTTTCAGTGTCATTTATCATGTTTTGAAAATAGTTCTGAATTCTTTTCTTCATCAATTGTATTTGTACAGGTGTATACTGTGTTTTCATCTGTTTTATAGTCATTTTAGGCATTATTCTCCCTCCACTTTAGCTTTCTTATATTGAGAGATACACCAATACCACATGGCACAGTCTAATACAAATACCCCTATAACTAGGATAGTTTGTATAGAAACGAAGATTTTCGCTATTTTGGGAATTTCAGGTCTTAAAATCTCTTTTATACCCCAATATATAAAATAAAGAAATATAAAAGGACTTGCAAGGAATGTTAGTATTGTAATCGTCCCCGTGATTTTTTTTATTATTTTTATGTTGTTTTTAATAAGACTATTAGAGAATCTTTCTTCATGCGACGAAATATAACTCAATACGAAAAATCCTACAAGAACAAAATAAATTAAAAAAACATCAAATACTTTCGTTGAAATTATGATCACGCCCATTAAAATGAGAAGAATTAAATAAAACTTCCAAGGATTTTTAAAGATTCTCATTATTCTCCCCCCTCCAGCAAAGAAGCAAGAGCTTTATTATTGTTCTCTACAAATTTCAGGATAATATCCAATTTTTTCATGATTTCCTCATCACTTGTCATTTCCTCCAAGGCCTCTTTTAGTGAATCCAGTTTCTCAAGAACTTCATATTCTCTAGGTATTGTTGTATCTTCTGTCCCCTTTGTTTCAACTTCATACAGAGTTTTATCTACCTCTTTTACGAGTGCAGAAAAATCTTCATGAATTCTTTTGATCATATTCTCTGCTCGGGGGAATCCAAAGATCTTGAATTCGTGTTTGAGTTCTCCCAGTTCTGTGTTTATATCATCCATCATTTTTGCTATAACACCATATTTTGGAATAACTTTTAATTCTGTCATTTACTCCTCCTCCAAAGCTTCTCTCGCTTCTTCGGGAAGGAATGTTGTCATTTCGGTACCCGTCTTTTTCTTTGCTTTGCTGAGATACCTCAGTCTTGCATTGAGTTGCAGGGCAGTGTCCACCTGTTTTGGCAGTGAGTTCATTATTTTCTCGATAAAAGTCTCATATATTGTTAGAGTTGTCTCAAGCGTTTCCACTCTCCTGTTTATTTCACCTTCCCAATCATACGGCTCCCAATCGTAAAATTCAACATTTTTTCCATAAACATTCGCACTATCATAGACTTTATAAGGCATCAGAGGCAAGAAGATATTCTTTGAAAGATCCGTAGGTCTGAAATTATCTCTATTCACAATGATCGCACATAATTTTCCGTAGAATTTTCTTTTGAAATATATAATATACCCAAAATCTCCCTTTACTCTTTCTGAGAGATATTTTATATCTCTCTGAGGTCTGATCTCAACAACTTCTCCAAAAACGCCATAATCTGGTACTATGATCTTCGTTCCTTTTGGAACTCTCTTTGCAAATGCTACATCTTTTTGTCTTCTTTTCAAAGCTTCTTCTCTTAATTCCCTCAATTCATTTAAAACCTTTGTTTTTTCTTCTTCATTTCTGAAGACGGGAATTCCTTTCTCTACAATCTTTTCTTTCTTCTTTTTCTTGAATCTCTTGAGCTTATTTAGTAGGCGCGACATAATAGATTACCTCCCAAGGTAGTCCTGATTGGAATATTACCCATCCTTTTCCTCTCATCTTTTTTCTCAATTTCATCTCTTCTTTTGGCGTTGTAGCGATAGCTACCTTCAAATCCTTTCTTTTTGTTCTTGAAAGATCGCAAATATAGTTCTTATCTTTTGATGATGTAAGATATCCTATCAATAGCCACCATCGAGTCCCCTCAAGGATTGAAGGATCTACATTCCTCATGAACTGCGTGGCCAATACGATAGAGAAACCCTGCACTCTCCCCTCTCTAAGTAATTTGGAGAGATTTTCTTTTGCGAGAGTCCATGTATCTCTTCTGAAATAGTTGTGTGCTTCATCTATTACAAGTAAGATTTTTGGACGCTCTCTTTTTGGGATATCGGTCCACCAGTTATATATCATGCATATCCAGGCTCCGACATAGAATATATCCTCATGTGAGGTTAGAACTTCTCTTCTTGAAGGTCTCAGATCAAGAACATTTATTTTATCTTTTTCAGGTTCGAATTGTTGATTTCCAAAGAGTTTGTCATTAATAAGACTATTAAATACATCTATTGCATAACTCATTACTGCTTCGGGTCCTTCTCTTGAAGAAGCTTCGATAGTCCTTATGGATTTTATCAATACTTCTAGAGAATTTTTTTGATTTTTCTTAAGATTATGCTTGAATTCTCGTAGAATATCATAGACCCGTCTATAATATCTTGTAGTGATGTTAATATTGAAAAATTCTCTTATCATATCGATATTAAGCATAGCATATGGTATCTTGAATTCTACTTCATTTTCCCCTAGCTTTACCTTAGGCCTAGGGATAAATCTCTTCGTAGGCAAAGTATATGTGCCCTCATTGTACTTCTCCAAAAAAGGCTTGAGTTCAGTATTTTCTTCTGCAAAAGAAAACTCCATATACGGTGGTTTTCTTGTATCTTTCCTGTCAATCACAAATACATAGCTATCCTTATTTTTCCTGAAAAACTCTGCAGCAATTCTCCGAAGTGTCTCTGTTTTTCCAGATCCCGACGCACCAAGGGCTGTGATCTGCATTCCTTCTGATTTGAAATCTATTGTTGCTTTACTGTTATCCCTTTTATAGACACCAATCTTTACTTTTCCGGTATTTTCTCTGATTACCTCTGTTTTTGATGCGTATCGTTGTGACAATATACTCATCGTATCACTTTCCCAGAAGCACTCTTTTTTCTGAGTTTAAAGAAGCCTACAATCCCCAGAATGATAAAGAATATGACAATGCCTCCAACGATCAAATTCTTTCTTTCCTTCTCAATGAACTTTTCTTCTTGTCTCTCTGTTACTGCTTGAATTACAAAGCTTTTCTCCTCTCCATTTACATTGACATATATCCTGAAATTGTCTCCTCCCTGATGTGCAATGAGTTTTAAATGCACTGTTTGGGATCCTTTGTATGCTACTTGTACAGATGTCTGGCTCTCTCCTGTCACTCCAGCAGGATAAACAACAGAGATATTGTAGTTTCTTATAAGATCTCCCTCTTTTACATCCTCAGGAAAATCTCTGATATCGAGTTTATTCTTTATATTCACAGCGAATTCACTTTCTTTCCCAACAATGATTCTTCCTGGAGAATTAATTGAAAAATCAAATGTTCCCTGCAGAGCATCGGGGGGTGATATCGTGAGGTATCTTGTCTGTTCCCCTTCTTTTTCACTGTATTCTATAGCTATTTTGATTTCTCTCTCTCCAAATCCCAGATCCTTTGTTTGTATTGTTGCACTCCCTCTAACACTTTCTCCTGGCAAAATACTCTTAATGTTGCTGTCTATAACACCAGATCCTTCAACAAAAATGGAATACCGCACACTCTCAGGAACGCTACCTTGATTTTCTAGTTCAAAATCTACTGACGCAGTACCTCCTCGTTCTACACTCTGCGGGGATACTGAGAATTTTTTTATGCTCACAGAATGCGTTATTGTCGTCACCTTTGCAGTGAAGGAAAGTACTGTGGGGCTTTCATAATTAGAATTTATCACAACATAAATATTGTATGTTCCTGTTTGTTGAGGTCTCAGAGTGAATTCTATTGGCAGTGTACATCCTGATTCAAATTTTCCCTGTAGAACAACAGAGGATTTTTTGAAAGATTTAATCACTTCTCCATCTGGATCTTTGATGACTATATGAAGATCAAAAGGATCTGAATCCGTGACATCGTTGTTTACAATTACTATTCTGATATTGTTATCTACGCCTACAAGGACTTCTGAAGGTGTCTCCACTCTTTTCGTTAGATTTGGTTCTGAGTAGCGAAGTGTAAAGTCATAATTCTTAACAATTGAGAAATCACTTGCCTCCACAGATGCCATAACTACGAGCCTGTAATCTCCAACTTCCCATGTGCTCGATATCGGTATTTTCACAGGGATAATTTTCTCGCTGTCGGAATATTCTTTTGGCTGTAGTTTTAAAGAATAATATTGATTTTCATAAAGTTTAACATTCTTTTTATTGTAGATGTATATCGCATAATCCACATACATTTCTTTTTCAATGAGATTTTTGAATCCGAGATTAAATTCCATGTCTTTCCCGAGATCGTAGAATTTTGGCACTTGGTCCCCCTGAGAATCTATATCCATCACATCACTTTTTACATCAATAGAAGGGGCACTCACGCCAAATTGTTTTTCTTTCTCTACTATTGCATCCAAAGCGGATGTTGGGAATACAGCCACTTTCAATTTCCAAGTTCCTTTCGGATCTCCTGTCTTGAAT